>Ga0209153_1000006_pt1 | contig 113692 bp, 78 predicted proteins | sample GraSoiAngelo_120_FD_185877 | JGI IMG/M metagenome (GOLD analysis project Ga0209153, IMG submission 185877) | Grasslands soil microbial communities from the Angelo Coastal Reserve, California, USA - 14_0919_09_20cm (SPAdes) (version 2) | ecosystem: Environmental > Terrestrial > Soil > Grasslands... | reverse complement strand
CGCGCTGCAAGGTGCGGCGCGCCGAAGGCCAACGGCGCAAGTGGTCTTCCGCCTCACCGCTTCTATAGTTGAGCACGACACGTTTGCCGAACAGCTTGGCGACAACGACGGCGGGCGTCGGCGAGATCAGGAATGAGAAGTATGAAGCTGAGAAGATGTGAATCACATCGTAGCGGCGCACGTCCGCAAGCAGCCGCCACCAATAGAGCAGAGAGGTTCTGATGCTGCGCACGTACTTGACCGACTGCCAGCGACGAAGCAGAGACGGAAACGTCGGATTGATCGGTGTGAAGCCGACTGTGAGTGCAGGCTCTTGCTGCAACTGTTCAAGCAGCCGCGCCGCTTGCACCGCCTGCCCGCCGAGTATGTCGAGCGCCGGAGCGACAAGCAGCACACGCACAGGCGCGGGCACGACGACATGCGGCGGCGTGGCCGCTTCGGCGCGCGTCGTTGTCGCTGTAGCGTGACTCGTCATGTTGCCTCGCGTCGTCATCATTTCGTCGTGCCGCGTTGGCGTTGTGTCGCGTCGCGGCGGGCGAAAGAGTTGCGCTGTTCGTTTGCGCGCGTGCGTGCGGCGAGCAGTTGATCGTAGAGCGCCTCTGTGCGTTCAAGTTGTGCAGCGCAAGAGAACAACTGCTTGACGCGCTTGTGTCCGCGCTGGCCCAACGCTTGCGCGCGCACAGGGTCTTGGAGCAGTTCGATGATGTGCGCTGCCATTGCTTCATCATCGCCGGGCGCAACGATGAAGCCGGTCTCGCCTTCCAAGATGGCCTCGCGTGCGCCGCCGATGTCGGTCGCCACGACGGGGCGCGCTGCCGCCATGTATTCCGTGATCGAATTTGAAAAACCTTCGACGCCGCGCGAACTGAGCACGCATACATCAGAGAGGTGCAGCAACTCTGCGACTTGCGCGCACCGACCGATGAAGAAAGCGTCTTGTTGCAAACCTAACTCGGCCGCATAGGCGCGCGTCTGCTCAAGCAACTCGCCTTCGCCCGCGAGCACAAACGCGGCATCGGGCACGACCTCATGCACGCGCTTGGCGGCGCGCAAAAACGTCGGTTGATCTTTAAGCGCATGGCGCATGTTCGCCACAATGGTGACGAAGCGGCGCGGCGCGTCCGTCGGCAGATTAAAAAGCTGCAACGCCTCTGCGCGCGACAGACGCGGCGCAGGCGCGACGCGCTCGATGTCCATACCGTTGTAGATCGTCACGACCTTGCGCGCCGCGACGCCCGCCGCGATCAACTCTTGCCGCACCGCTTCGGCGTTGGCGACGATGGCGTGCGCCAAATTGTAGGCGCGCCGTTCAGTCCAGAGTTGCGCCGTCGTTTTTGTGCCGGCCGTTTCGCGCCGTGCGGCGATGCGCGCGGGCACGCGGGCGAGCGCGGCAGCCGTCATGCCGAAGATGTTGGTATAGAAATCAAACGTCTGCACTATGTCAAACTCGTGCGCGCGTAGGTAACGAACACAGCGGCGCAGTTGCGTGAGCATGTTGCGGTCGTAGAAGCTGGTCAAAGGGAACGACGGAATCTCGCCCAAACTCAAACGCTCGACTTCACCGCGCAGCACACCTGTCGGTTGCAGGCATGCGACGCGTACACGGAAGCGCCCCGACTCATGTAGCAGGCGCGCAAGCTGCACGGCTTGGCGCTCGCTGCCGCCCTGCTCGAAGCTGCCGGTGAAGATGAGGACGTTTGGTTTCATCTTGCTCGCGTCGTCTGTTTAGCCGACAAAGATTTCATCGCGTGCGCTGGCCGTGCGCGCTGCCGTTGCATCGTGCGTGCTTGCTGCTGCGTCCTGCTCGTGCCTGAGCCACGTCTCCAGCACGAAGATGTACCAGAGTTGATTCGGCACAAAGCCACGCTCGGCCGTGTGCGCTAGCAACTCGCGCGCCGCGCCCGTGCGAATGAAGCCGCGCCGCTCGACGAGTGCATCCGTCAACAATTCTTCGAGCCGTGCGCGCCAACGCCCTGCCAGCCAACGCTGCACCGGCACACCGAAGCCGCGCTTGCGCCCGCGCGCCACACGCTCGCCCAAAGCCTTGCGCGCCAACTCGCGCAAGACAGCTTTCAACTGCCCGCCGTGCAAGCGCATCTCATAAGGCAAGCGCGCGGCAAACTCCCACAGGTCTTGATCGAGAAACGGCGAGCGCGCTTCCAAAGCATAGTGCATCGTCGCGCCGTCAACTTTGGTCAGATACTCACCGACGAAGCGCGTGCGCCGATCATACTCAAGAAATTCCGTGAGCACTCGCCGCGCAGATTCATGCGACCAAGCGATGCGGCGCTGTGCGACGCTTGCATCACGCAATCTTTCACCGAGCAGATTGTGGCGTTGATAGACCGGCAGTCCGTCGTGCGCGGCTGCGACTGCACCAAGTCCGCCCGTCACGTAGTTCAAAAATGACGCGGCACGACGCAGAGGGCCGATGCGCGGAAGGTGTGCGCCCGCCGCCAGCCATGCACGCGCGGCCGGCGCGGGCAGACGCTGCGCCAACTTTTGCGCGAGAAAGAAATGTTTATGTTCAGGGTAGCCGAGAAAGACATCGTCGCCGCCGTCGCCCGTGAGCAATACGGTCGCTTCGCCCTTGACGGCGCGCGAGACGCGGAGCATGCCGAGCGCCGATGCGCAAGCAAACGGTTCAGCATAAGCCGTGACCTGCTCGTCAACCGTCGGCGCATCGTCGGCCGATAACTCAAGCACGCGATGTTTGATGCCGAGCGCATTGGCGGTTGCGCGCGCGTCTTCCGTCTCGTCCCAAGCGTCGCCGGGCGTGCCGACGGTGAACGCAGTTATGTCGCCCCCAAGTTTCGCAATCGCCCAACAGACAAGACTCGAATCAATGCCGCCGCTCAATAACGATCCGACCGGCACGTCTGCGAACAGACGCATCTCAACCGCGCGCAGGAACAGCCGCTCAGTCTCCTCGACCGCTTCGGCGAACGACGGCGCGTTGTTTGTTTCGACACCGGGCGGCGTCCAATAGATGCGCGTGCGCGGCGGAGTTTCAGGTGACCATTCGACGATTGCGCCCGCAGGCACTTTCGTCGCGCCCGCGTAGATGACGCGCTCGTCGGGCACGTAACCGAATTCGAGATAGTCAACGACCGCTTGCTCGTCAATCTCTCTGACCAAGCCCGCATCCTTGAGCGCGCGCACGGTTGAAGCAAAAGCGAGTTGATTATTCGGCGCGTGCGCATAGACGAGCGGCTTGACGCCCAAGCGATCACGAACAAGAAAGAGTTTGCGCGCGCCCGCGTCCCACAAGCCGAAGGCAAACATGCCGCGCAGCCGCCGAACCAATTCGTTAATGCCCCACGCGCGATAGCCTTCGATCAAAACTTCCGTGTCGGTCTGACTGTGGAAGCTCGTGCCGCGCGCTTCGAGTTCGCGGCGCAACTCGCGGAAGTTGTAGATCGCGCCGTTGAAGGTGACGCCGACCTGCGCGTCCGGCGCAAGCATCGGTTGCCGGCCCGCCTCGCTCAAATCAAAGATCGCCAAGCGGCGATGACCGAGCACGCACGCCGACCACGCTTCGAGTCCTGCGCCGTCGGGGCCGCGCCGCGCAAGCGCGTGCATCATGCACGCGACAACTTCTCGCGCACTGCGCTGATCTGCAAATCCTGCGATGCCTGCGATGCCACACATAATTTAGTGCTCAGCCTTGATTATCTACTCGACTCAAACTGTCTGCTCACTTACCGCAACCGGCAGACGTTCATCGGTCGTCGTTGCGCGCGCGCCCGCGTCGTCAATAAAGATTCGTTGCCAGAGTTCGAGCATGAAGAGCGCCCAGAGCGGCGTCGCATGGTCGCGCCGCCCGCGTTCGTGTTCGCTTAAGAGTTGCGCGACGTAGCGCGGCTCGACGTAGCCGCGTGTGCGTGCGCGCTCGTCGGTCAGAGTGTCGTGCATCTGCGCGCGCAGTTGCTCGTTGATCCATGCTTGGATGGGCACACCGAAGCCCTGTTTTTCGCGGTGCAGGATGTCGGCGGGCACATAGTCGCTGATGGCGCGTTTGAAAATGTGTTTCGTCTCCGTGCCGTGCAACTTTAACGCCGCCGGGATGCGTGCGACGAACTCGATCAATTTGTGATCAAGCAGAGGCGCACGGGCTTCGAGCGAGACGGCCATGCTCATGCGATCAACTTTGGTCAGGATGTCGCCGGGCAAGTAGGTCTTGCTGTCGAGGTAGAGCAGCACGTCGAGCGGATCGTTTGTGTGGACGCGACCAGCAAGGAAGCGGAAGCGCGCGCTCGCCAAGCCATCGCCTTTGAGTTGCGCGCTAAAGTCGGGCGTGTAGAGCGCACGCTTCGTCAGGCGCGTGAAGACGGAGACGCTGTCGAGGAAGCGATCCACCGTGTCGAGCGAGACGTTGTGCAGATAGTTGCGCCCCCAAGCGCCATGCGGCAAACGTTGGCTGAGCGGCTGCATGACGTTCTCTCTGACGGTGCGCGGGATGCGCGCGAACTTGGCGCGCTGTCGTTCGACCACATAGCGCGTGTAACCGGCGAACAGTTCATCGCCGCCATCGCCTGAGAGTGCGACCGTGACGTGTGCGCGCGCGAGTTTCGAGACCATGTAAGTCGGCAAAGCGGATGGATCGGCGAACGGTTCATCAAAGTGCCACGCGAGTTCGTCAACGAGTTGACAGATGTCGGGCGTGACGATGAACTCGTGATGGTCTGTCGCGAAATGTTTGGCGGCGAGGCGCGCGTACTTTAGTTCGTTGTAACTGTCTTCGTTGAAACCGATGGAGAAAGTTTTGACGGGTCGGTTGCTATGGCGGGCCATCAGGCCGACGACCGCGCTTGAATCAACGCCGCCCGATAAGAATGCGCCGAGCGGCACGTCCGAGATGAGGCGGATGCGCACCGCTTCATCGAGGAGCGCGCGCAACTCTTCAAGATAATCTTCCGCGCGGCGCGTCTCCGCCGACTCGTCCGGCTCGAAACGAAAATCCCAATACTGTGTCATGGCCAGACGGCCGTCGTTGAACGTGAGGAAGTGACCGGGCGGCAGTTTGCGCACGCCGCGCAGGATGCACAGAGGATCGGGCACATAACCGAACGTGAGATAGGCGTCGAGCGCCTCCGGGTTGATCTCACGTTTGAGTTCCGGGTGGGCAAGGAGCGATTTCAACTCCGAGCCGAAGACGAGCGTGCCCTGCGGCGTGTGCGCATAGTAGAGCGGTTTTTTGCCGACGCGGTCGCGTGCGAGCATGAGCCGGCGCGCGCGCGCATCCCAGATGGCAAACGCGAACATGCCGCGCAGGTGTTCGACGCACGCCGTGCCGTACTCTTCGTAAGCATGAATGATCGCTTCCGTGTCCGAGTTAGTTTGAAACTGATGCCCGCGCGCTGTGAGTTCCTTTTGTAGTTCGCGGTAGTTATAGATTTCGCCGTTGAAGACGATTGAGGCTGTACCGTCCTCGTTTGAGATCGGTTGGTGCCCGCCCGCGAGATCAATGATCGAGAGTCGGCGCATGCCGAGCGCAACGCTGTCCGCGATGAACGTGCCTTGATCGTCAGGGCCGCGATGCTTGATCACTTGGCACATCTCGTCGAGCACAAGCTCACGCTCGCGCGCCGTGGGCGCGTCTCTGTCATTCACGAATCCGGCGATGCCGCACATGTCGGTTTCGATTTCCTTAACTCAGGGTTTGCGCCGCACGCCGCCAGCGCCCCACACGCGACAGGCGCGTGAGCTTGCGCGTCAATGCCTCGCGCTCGTCCAACGTGACAACCTTCAAGAGCCACACGGCCGCCGCATAGACGCACGCGAAGACGCAGCCGCAGATGGCGAGCACGAAGAACGGCGGCAAGTTCGTTAAGAACGCGCGCACAAGCCACGTCGCAAAGCCGGCGATGGTGGCAGCGCACGCCAGCTTGCCCACGTCTTTCAGCAAGCTGATGTCTTGCGCGCGCACGCCGACGATCCGCGCCGCTTTGCAGAGTGTGATGATGCGCTCGACGAAGTTGATGAAGACGACGAGCGTGATGACGCCGACCAGCCCCAATCGCGCCGTGCCGAACCAGAGCGCGCAGAGCATGACGACGAGCAGCAACGCGCGCAAGCGCAGCAGGAAGAAGCGATGCTCTGCGTAGGCGCGCATGATTGGGTCGTAGATGCTCGACATGAAGTAGATCAGGATCATCGTCAGGTTGACGATGAAGATGGGCAGGCTGGCGAGATACTTCGCGGTGAAAAGAAACAGAATAAAGTCGCGCGCCACGACGAGCAGCAGCGCGTAGCACGCAAAATAGAGGAGCGCGAGTTTGCGCATCATGTTCGCCGTCAACACGACGATCTCATGTGCGCGCGCTTCTTTCTGCAACACGTTCACGCGCGGGATCATGACCGCGCCGACCGAGTCGCTGAGGATTTGAATGAGCGGCAGATCAAAACAGCCAGTGGAATAGATGGCGAAGGCCGCCGCGCCGAAGAAGTGCGAGACGAAATAGTTGTGCACGTCAAGCTGCATCGCAAAGAGCAAACCGGCGAGGCCGAGCGGCAGCGCATAACTTAATTGCCGGCGCAGCAAGTCAAAATCGAACCGGCCGGCAAACGGTTTGAAGCGCACTTGCAAATAGACGCCGAGCGCGAGCAACTGCAACAGCCCTTGCCCGACGGCCGCCCACAGGAGCGCGTGTACCGTGCCGAATGTGAGCGCCGCCCCAAGCATCAGGATCGCGCGCGTCAGTTGCAGCAAGACGATCAGCACGGTCGCCACACGCACCTCTTGATTGGCCATCGCCAAGTATTCAAGGTGCGACGTGCCGACCCACAACAGCAAGAGCAGACTGATGAGCGGCGCGAACGGGACAAGCTCCGCGCTGTTGAAGATGGAGACGAGCAGCACGGGGCGCAAGTAGAGTGCGAGCGCGGCCGTCGCGGCGACGAGCGCGAAGAAGAGCGTGATGTTGAGCACGATCTGCCCTTGTCGCTCACGCTCGCGCGGCAGGAAATAGAAGGCGCTCATGTGAAAGCCGAGCGGCAGTACGTTCGTCGCCGACGCGACGACGAGAAAGACTTGGCGATAGAGGCCGAGGTCTGTCTGGCTCAAGCGCCGGACGAGCAGGAGCGGCAGCGCGAAGCTGAACAGAAACGCCAGCGTGCGCGCCAGCATCAGCCACGCCGCCCGTGTCGTCAACGAACTGCCGTCTTGTCGTGTCTCAACCGTCATGCGAGTTTGGGTCAGAACCGCCTGCGGTAGCGGGCGGGTTTTGGTTACGCCATTCGGCCTTTTGTCGTAGCGTTTACCCGCCCGCTACCGCAGGCGGTTCTGACTTGAACTTGAACAGCCCGCGCCAGAAGCCGCTGCCCCACGAACAATGAACGATGAAGAAAGCGGCACCGATGGGCGCGAGTAGTTTGTAGTCATGCTGTTGCCGCGCGAGTTTGACAGCAAATGCGAACGCGGGCAGCAGGTAGGCGAGCAGCATGAGCAGCAAGAAGCCCCATGCCGCGTGCCATAGCCAACCGAGCAAAGCGAAGCCGACGAGCGCTGCGACGAAGCCGGGCGCGACCGCGTGCCGTAGGCGCAGCGAGCGCGGATGTAGTTTCAACATCTGCGCCTTCCAATGACCGTAGCGAAAATATTGCCGCGCTAACCCTTTGAGCGTCGGGCGCGCGAAATAGACAGAGTGCGCTGCCGTGTCGAGCAGCACGCGCCCGCCTTGTTGCCGCGCGCGATAGTTGAAGTCGTAATCTTCATTCGCCAGCAGCGACTCGTTGAAGCCGCCGAGTTGTTGCCAGAGCGACTTGCGAAAGACGCCAAAAGGTACGGTGTCAACCGCGCGCACACCGCCCGTGTGCGCCAAACGATACTGCGCATCGCCGATGCCGAACGGATGTGCGACCACTTGCGCGATGGCCCGCGCTGTCGCCGTCTCTGCGCCTGCGCGGATGCGACACGGCATGCCGACGATTGCGTCTGGCTTGTCGCTCAACAATTCGATAGAGCGCCGCAAGTAGTTGGCCGACGGAATGGCGTGCGCGTCCATGCGCGCGACGATCTCGCCACGCGCTGCCGCGATGCCGAGATTGAGCGCGATGGGGATGTGGCGCGCCGGATTGTCAAGCAAACGCACGTTTGCTTGCGGGCAGCGCGCGGCGCAGGCGGCGATGACGGCGCGCGTGTCGTCGGTCGAGCCGCCGTCCACGACGATGATCTCTAAACGCCCGTCTTCAAGTTGGGCGACGAGCCGCTCGATCACTTGCCCGATATAACGCTCCTCGTTGAAGCAAGGGATCACGACCGACACGAACGGCGGCGCGGCGAGCACTGCGCCGCTTACTTCGGGCGCTGTGGTCTCATCGCACGCAGGCGCGACGGTGCTGGTCGGCATCGGCTCAAGCATAACGTTCGGAGTAGGGTGGAGATGATTCGGGCGCAGTCTCGTCGCGCGTGATGGTCGCGCTCGCGTCCGCTATCACAGTTGCGCTCTCAGCATTGGTCGCTTGCGCGCTCGCTGCTTGCGCCTCTCCGGCGCATGCCGCTTCGTAGAGCCGGCGCAGGCAGACGGCATAACCGACGAGATAATAGACGTAAAAGTTGTACGCGACCGACGCGAAGAAGCTGCTCACCATGTAGCCGACGAGCGCGGCTTGCAGGCCGACCGCAAAGTAATAATAGAAGCGCGTCGTGCGGCGTGCGGCGAATGTCTCACGCTCGATGCGGCGTAGGGCGCGCAGTGGCGCGACGATAAACCAGACGTAGAGCACCAGCGCCGTGAGACCCAAGTCGGCCGAGACTTGGGTGAAAGCATTGTGGCTGACCAACTCGTGAATTGAGACGATGTGAAAGTTGCCCATGCCGACGCCGAACAAGGGGTGACGCAGAGAGACTTGAATCGACCTGATCAAGATCGCTTGTCGTTGACTCGACGAGCCGGTCAGATCACTGCTCACGTTCGTGATCGTCGAGACGCGTGCGCCGTAGTCGCCGGACGCGAGTGCGACGAATGCGCCGATGGCGAGCACGACCGACAACCCGACCGCGAGTTTATGCCGCCGGCCCAATTTCCATGCGAGCACACCGCCCGCGCCAACGAGGCCAAGGAAGCCGCCGCGCGAGAATGAGACGACGATGCCAGCGACGAGCAGCACGGCGCAGATGGCGTACAAGAGTTTCGCCAGCGGGTTGCGCCGGACAAGGAAGAAGACGACGGCGATGGGCACCATCGTCACCAAATGGAGCGCCATGTCGTTCGGGTTGCCGAACATGCCGCCAACCGCACCCGCCACGCGCTCGCCCATGTCGTTCAAACGGCCCGCGCGATAGTCGCTAATCGCGTTCACGGCGAGGAAGCAACTAATGGCCAGCGCCAGCCACAACAACGCGCGCAGTCGCCGCTCGCTGCGCACCGCATTCACCATCACGATGAACATGAGCACAGCCTTGATGAATGTGCCGTTGAACTCGTCCCACGCCTCGCCGCGATTGAGCGCGAGCGGGATCGAGAGCAGGGCCGTCCCGACCAGCAGCAACACAAGGTTGATCTCGCGCGTGCGCGTCGTCAGATTGCCTTCGAGCATGAATTGCGTGATGAGGAAGATGCCGAGCGTCGGGACGGCGATGGCGAAGGCCATTGAGGTAAAAGACGAGAGGGCCGGCATCAACTCGTAAGGCCGGAAATAGAGCACGACGGTGAAGGTGAAGAGACCGATGAACGTGAACAAGTGGCCGCGGCGATTCAATAGCAGCACTGACGGACTATTGGTCTTCGCGTTGTCTGTCCGTCCATCAGTTGGCTGTGCGGGCGCAGTCGTTGAAGTTTGGCGCGGAGTGGTCTCGTCTGTGTTTGTGGCAGCGAAGTTCAGAACGCCTTCGGCTTGATCCAGTGAGGGCGGCAGGGGCCAATCGCTAACGGGTGAAGTTGCGCCGGGCGCGTCCGCGCGGGCCGGCACGAAGCGGCGCGCTGGTGTGACTGATTCGTAATCGCTCGGCTGGCGGTGTCCCATCCTATGGCACTCTCGCAAAAACTGCTCGCGCGACAAGGCGCGCCCGCGTCTGCGGTCTGCGGTCTGCGGCACGCGGGGGGGACGGGCTTCAGGCAGCGCGCCTTGTCTCTTTTGTGTTCGTGCGAACCTACACGCTTTAAGCGCCGCTCGATCTGCGCGCTGGGGCAAACAGCACGGGTCTCGTGTCGCTCGAACGCTTCCACTTGATCGCAGGCCCGGCACGGACGGAAGACGATCTAACCTGACCGCTCGTCACTGTAGGCAAAAGCGGCCGGCAGCGTCAAGCGCGCCGGCCGCCGAAAACTTGAGGCCCAGGACGTCGTCTCGGTGCCTCAGACCGCGACGCTCGCCTCGTCGCCCGCGAGCACAAGCGCACGCACGCGCTCGCGCAGAGAGATTTCAAACCGGCGCGCCTGTTCGATCTCTGAGAACGCCAACGCGCGCAACTGCTGTTCGATGCGGCGGCGATAGTCCGAGACGAGCGAGTCGGAGACGCCGAGCCGCGCGGCTGCTTCCAACTGCGTCACGTGGTCTGGGCTGAGATAGCAGTGCCACAAGACGCCGAGCATGCGGTCGTACTGTTTGGACTTGCCGCGCACCGTCACATGTAAGCTCTTCAAAAACTGATCCACATACCCGGCAGCCTCGCGCTCAGATTCGCGGCGCAACAAACCCTGTTCCGGGTTCTCGCGTCCGTCCACCGGCTCAAAGCCGCGCCCTTGTTCCTCTGAGTCGTCGCCGCCCAAAGGCACTAGATAGATGTCCATCACGGGCAGGCGCGACATGACGAGACTGCGCAGCGCGCGCACGTCAATGGGCGCGTCTGCGGCTTCAAGCACACTGACGATCAGGTCTTCCAAGTCGGAGTTGCTGATGATGATCTGCGCGTCGCCCGTGCAGCCGACCATGCGCGTGTCGCGCTGGCGCACGGGGATGAGTTGCGCGCGCTGCTCAAGCTCTTGGACGGCGCGGCGCGGCTTGCCGTCGGGCCATTCGCTCAAGCCATAGACGCGATCCGCCAGCCGGCGGTGCGGCTCGTCTTGCGCGTTCGTACTGTCGAAGCGGCGGAAGTTCGGGCTGGACTGAACGATGGTCGAGATGCGGCGCGCGAGCCGGTAAGATTCTGGATGGCGTTTGCGTAGTTCGGCGGTCAGCAAGTTGGTCAACTCGATCTGGCCGATCTCGCATTCGATCTCTACGTCCGTCATCTCGGTATCGAGGTAGTGTTGGAAACGGGCTTTACTCAGGAGCGTGACGAAAAGTTCCTGTGTGAGATCGACGTAGGCGTTGCCGCGTTCACCACCTTCAACAAGGAGGCCGGCGCTATAGGAGGCGCGCACGAGCGGATGGCTGCACACGACACGGTGCAACTCCGTCCAGAGGCGCGTCACGTCGGAGCGGCGCAGCGACTCGATCCACTGCGCGCTCGTCGGGCGCGTGCGTTCCGCAGTCGGCGCGCGCGGCGCAGATTCCGGCGCGCGCGACTCTTCTTCTGCGCCCGTCATCGCGGTGTCAAAAGTTTGATTGTGATCGGCGGATGTTGCAGCCATGTTCCTAATCTTGTCGGTCGGGCCAGAGTTTCGGGCGGGCATAGTGAGGTGTCGTTTGCGCTCAGGCTGTTGGCACTGAAACTGTTAGTCGGGTCGCTAGTTTCTTATATCGTTTCCGCGTGCGCGCAGGATAAACCGTGCGGTCATTGCGGCCGATGTGGTGTGCCCTTTCACCGAGTCGTCAAATAAGACAGTTTGCCCTTCCAAGCTTCGGGGCCTATCGGCCCCGCAACTGCAACGGGCGTCTCACGCGCTCTTGTTCCGAAACCTTGTGGCCGCACATTATCTATATGAGGGACGGTAAACGCAATAAGCGTGGCTCAATGTGGGTTACAAAGGGGGCGTCCGGTTGGAACCGAAAAGACGCAAACTCTCTCGCCTTTCCAATAGCACGCGCGCCGCACGCCGCGGGCTGATGCTGTCTCAATGTCACAAGCTGGAAGTCCGTGCCGGGTTGACCGCAAAGGGGAACGAGCGCGGCCGACCAGTGGGAATCAGGAAGCAAGGTCAGCTCCCCAATGACATTAAGGATATTAACAGTTGCGCGCGAATTGAGCAACATCTTTTTACATCAGGGTCAAGCCATTGATTAAACAGGCGAAAAATCGGCACGGGCGCTGGCCGAGTTATGGAATCGGCCGCCGATTGACGCTTTCTCTGTAATGACCAAGCGAAGCGCCCAAGATTTCGGGTTTCGATGGCTGCGGCCCCTCATTAAGCTCTTTGCCCAAGCCCACGCGTGCTGTGCCAATTGCCGGGGCGCTTCGGTCAGAGTCTGAATGTTCGTATGTCTTGCCTCGGCTCTGACGCTGGAAAGAAAGAGAGGAACCATGGGTTCGGTTAGCACAGCCACATTCTGCAAACGCAAGACCTGCCCGTCGGCCGAGATGCTGCTGCTCTATCACGACGCGGTGCTCGCGCGCACGTTTGCGCGCGAGGTCGCGGCTCATTTGGCCGAGTGCGAATTCTGCGACGCTGAACTTTACCTCCTCGCAAAATTCCCGCCGCTTGGTCTGCCCAACTACACGCCCGTCGTGATTCCCGAACCGCTCTTCCGTCTGGCTAAAGACTTGTTGACCACCGTGCCCCGCGTCCTCAGCCGCACGCTCGAACTCATCTACGACAGCGACCGTCTGACACTAACTGATGCTTAAAGGCAGCAAGTTACACGGCTGTCAAGACAAGGAGGGGTAAAGCATGCCGGAACAAACTCACCGCATCCCTTCACTAGATGGTCTGCGTGCCATCTCGATCAGTCTGGTGTTGCTCAGTCATCTAGGAGGCACTAGACACTTCCTCATCTCAGCACGGGTCACAGATTTTTTCGAATTGGGCCACCTTGGCGTGCGCGTCTTCTTTGTTATCTCCGGCTTCCTGATCACTAACCTATTGCTCCAAGAACTAGCGAAGAAAAACTCCATTCACCTGTTGAAGTTTTATTTCCGGCGTACGCTGCGCATCTTCCCGCCCTATTACTTACTGCTTGCTATCTTATTTCTGGCGCAAGCCTGCGGCTGGCTCGCGCTCGCGCCCCGCGACGCATTGCATACGCTAACCTACACGTCCAACTATTACCCAGAGCGTTCTTGGTATGTAGGGCACACTTGGTCTCTGTCAGTCGAGGAGCAGTTCTACCTTCTCTGGCCGGCGGTATTGCTGCTCGCGGGCCGGCGGCGTGCGCTTTGGGCTGCGGGCGGGTTCGTGCTTGTCAGCCCAGTGCTGCGCTTGATTCTTTATTATGCCTTTCGAGGGTATGCGATTGGGCATACGTTTGAAACGGTGGCGGACTCGATTGCGGTCGGGTGCGTGTTGGCGGGCGCGCGCGGTTGGCTTAAGCAACAGCGTGTGTACCAACGTTTCCTCCAGTCAAGATGGTTTTACCTTGTGCCGTTGGCAGTGGTGCTGGCCAGCGCATTGTACGACCGCCCCAGATTGTATATCTTCTTCGGCTTTACGATCATGAACATCGGGATCGCACTGTGCATTGACTGGTGCGTCACGCACGACACCGGCCGGGTTGGCGCGCTGCTGAACTGCCGGCCGCTAGTCTTCTTGGGCGTCATGAGCTATTCGCTCTATCTCTGGCAGCAGCCGTTTCTAAACAAATCCTCTGCCGCGCTCGTCACCCAGTTTCCGCTGAACTTGATACTGGTCGGCGCAGCCGCGCTGGTCTCCTACTATTTAATCGAACGCCCCTCACTGAGACTGCGGCAACGTTTAGAGGCCAGATTGTTCACCCGGAGGATGCGCCCGACCGATCAGCCTGCCGTCTCTCTCTCATGATTCGCCATTGACGCATGGAACCCTCAGCTAGTCGTCCTTGCCCACGCCTTGCGCATACAGTTCGTCAATCAGCGCCCCGTACTTCTCATCAATCACGCGCCGTTTGACCTTGAGCGTCGGCGTCAACTCGCCGCCGTCAATCGAGAACTCGTCGGGCAAAAGGGCCACGCGCCGGACGCGCTCGTAGTCGTTGAGGCTCGCGGTCAGCATTGCCACTTCGCGCTGCACGAGACGCACGACCGCAGGATCGCGGCTGAGCTTGGCACGCGCGCCGCTCGCTTTCGTTTTGGTCGCGTTGCCGTTCTCGCCGAGCGCGCCTTGCAAAGCTTCCCAATCGGGCACAACCAACGCGGCCGGTTGCTTGCGCCCCGCGCCGACGACCACCACTTGACTGACGAGCGCGCTCTGCTTGATCAGACTTTCGATCTGCTGCGGCGCGACGTACTTGCCGTTTGAGAGTTTGAACAACTCCTTCTTGCGATCCGTCAGAAAGAAATGGCCGCGCTCGTCTCTGTAGCCGACATCGCCGGTCTTGAACCAACCGTCCGCAGTGAACACGGCGGCAGTCTCCGCAGGCTTGTTGTAATAGCCGCGCATCACGTTGGGGCCGCGCACGAGCAGTTCGCCCTCTGCGTCCACGCGCATCTCTATGCCGGGGAACGGCAGGCCGATTGAGCCGACCTTGTTGTTGTCGGGCCGGTTTGCCGCGACGATGCACGCCTCAGTCATGCCGTAGCCTTGCAGGATTGGAATGCCCGACGCGATGAACGCATACGAGAGCACGGGCGACAGAGGCGCGCCGCCTGAGACGAAGTAACGCAAACGCCCGCCCACGCCCGCGCGCCATTTCGCGAAGACGAGCGCGCTCGCCACTTCTTGTTGCAACTCAAGGAGCGGCGGCACTGATTGGTCGCGGTCGCGCAGTTCGGCGTAACGCTTCCCCGTCTCCAATGCCCACGCAAACAGTTTCTGTCGCCACCCTTCAGCCGACATGCCGCGCTTGACGATGCGGTGATAGACCTTCTCAAACAGGCGCGGCACGGCCGTCATCACGGTGGGCCGCACCTCTTGCAGATATTCTGCGAGCTGCTCAACCGACGGCGCGTAATGCACCGCCATGCCGTTCCAACAGAAGACGTAGAAGGCCGTGCGCTCGAAGATGTGCGAGAGCGGCAAGACTGAGAGCGAGACGTCTGTTTCCGAGATCGGCAGCGCGCTCGTGATCGAATAGACGTTCGAGACGAAGTTCGCGTGCATCAGCATCACGCCCTTTGGTTCGCCCGTCGTGCCCGACGTGTAGATGATCGTGGCGAGGTCGTCCGCATGCACGGCACTGACAAGCGCATCGTATGCTTCCGGCTCGGCGGCGTCGCGCGCTGCGCCGCGCGCTTCAAGGGCTGCGAGCGTCAACGTATCATCGTTCAGTCCTTCCGGCACTTCATCGAAGAAGATCAATCGCTCAATTGACTCGACCGGCTCAACGCCCGGCCGCGCATGGCGAAAGACGCGGCGGTTTGAGACGAAGAGTACGCGCGCCTGCGAGTCTTCGAGGATGTAGCGCACCTGTGCGACCGCCTGCGTCGTGTAGATGGGCACGTTGATCGCGCCCAAGCTCAAGATCGCCAGATCGACGATAGACCATTCGGGTCGGTTCTCCGAGAGGAGCGCGATGCGGTCACCTTTGCGCAGGCCCAAGTCTTCGAGGCCAAGCGCGATGGCGCGCACGCGCCGCGCCATCTCTGCGGCCGAGATGTGCTGCCACGCGCCGCCCTGTTTATGGTTGAGTACATCGAAGCGGGCGCGCACTTTGAGCGCAGTCAGGCAAAGTTCGGGCAGCGTCGTCGGCGAGACTTCCGTGTGCGTGTTGGTCTGCGTCATGGCGATTCGCGGGGGACGGGCGTAAAGCGACGAGTAAAAGCGTGCGCGATTCTAACCCGTCAACTGTCGCGTGTCACTGAGCGGACGTTCCGCCATCATCAACTTTGCACTGTTCCAGTCGGCAGCGCGCCGCTCGTCTCAGGCCCGCGCCTTGAGCGGCGGCGATGGCGGCGGCGCGTCTGGCTCTCGTCTTCGACGCGCCGGTCGGTCGTCGCCAGCGCTGCGAGCAATAGGAAGAGGAGCGCAATCGAGGTGATGTGTAGCGGGAAATCGAAAAAGCTATGGACGAGCGCCGCGCCGCAACCGGCGAGCGCGCCTGCCGCCACACCGCGCCGAAACTTGTCGCGCGCTTCGAGCCGCGCGAACCCTTGCCGAAAAAGCGCCACGACAAAGACGAGCGCAAGCACGCCGCCAACAAGCCCTGCGTCGGCGACGATCTGCAAGTAGTCGTTGTGCGCTTGCTCCAGACGCATCGCGCCGTTCAGGGGATCGTAGCGCGTGTAGGTGACGCCGAACGCGCCGAGACCTGCGCCCAAAATCGGATGCGCTTTGATCACGCCGAACGCGCCTTGCCAGAACTGCGCGCGCCCTGAAGTTGGATCGTCTGCGTTGACCGTGCCGACCAGACGACCGAGCGCCTGCTCGCCGCCGAAGAAGAGCGCGCCGGAAAGTAGGGCCAACACGAACACGAACCCAAGCCCCATCCGCACGAGGGCCGCGCGCATGCGCGCACGGCCCACCGTCGCTTCCGTATCGCCGTGCTCGCGTCGGCGGGCCGCGCCGCCCAACGCAAACAGAAATAGCACCTCGACCGCCAGACTCAAGATGCCGCCGCGCGAGCCGGTCACCACGAGCGCGAGCGCCATCAACACGATGGCGAACAGATAGAGCACGCGCTGCTCGCGCTCGATTGCACCGGCGAATAAAAGACCGAGCGGCAACGCCAGCGTCAACTCCATACAGGTGGCGAAATGATGTTCGTTAATAAAGGGGCCGAAGGGGTGGCCTTGATACGGCGTGCGCAGCCAGTAGATTTGATCCGGGTTGGCGAAGTGCTGCATCAGACTGAAGACGGCTAACAGAAAGCCGAAGATGGTCACGAGGCGCACGATGAAGCGCAGGCGGGCGGGGCTGTCAATAAAGACGAGCGCGGCGGCGAAGTAAACGAGCAGCGACGCGAGTTGCACGAGCACGAAGCGCGTCGAATATGGATCGAGCGAGAGCGCGTGGACGGGCGCAGGTTGCAGACCGTCTGCGTTTGTCTGACCGTACGGCAATAGTTGGATGAGACCGATGATGATGAGACCGGCGAGCGGCAACTGCAAGAGGTTGCGACTCAGACGCAAACGGCGCGTGCGCCAAGCGTCCATCGCCCAGAGCGCGACCACGACGACCGCACCCGCAGCGAAGAACATGAGCGCCCACGTGTGCACCGTGCCGAAGGCGAGCGTCGAGAGCACGAGCGCCAGACACAGCGCCAGCATGATGAAGCGACTCGCCAACGTGCGCGGCTCGTCAGCGAGCGGGCGCGGGCGTGGCTGAGCCGGCGGCGCGGTCGCTTCCATGCTCGCTAGCGGCGCGTGCGTCGAGGCGTTGGAGATTGAAGTCGTCATACCAAACTTTGCCGAAGAGCGGGCACAGGGCTTGCGCGCACGGCGGGCGCGTCAAGCGCACGTTGATCGCTTCCGTCTGCGCGCCGGTCGTGAAGTCTAACCCGCTCTCTTGCCAATCGCTCGAACCAGCAGCAAGCGGCGCGGACGAAGCAAGGACGCGCGTCTGATCGCTTGCGTCCAACACTTCAGTCACGAGCGTGCTCGCGCTCTTCAAATCTTCCGTGCGGACGAACCAACTCAGATGATAGCGCGTCTGCGGCGCGACGACGACGAGTTGCGCGACGTGATGAAAGTCGAGCGGATTGGAAACGTTGAAGACGAGGCGCAGACTGCGCCCGCCGCTGTGCCGTTGTCGTTCGTCGAGATTGATCTGCGCTTGGGTGACGGGCGTGACCTGCCAGTCGTACCAAGTCTTCCCTGATGGCCCGACCGGCGCTTCAAAGCTGCCGTTTAGCAATGCGTCTTCGGCCGGCACGCTCGACTGGCCCTGCCCCGTCAGCCCACGCTGAACATCAAGCGCCGCATGATAACGTTTCGCCGCGAGCAACGTCTGCACGATCTGCTCGCCGGTCGCGCGTTGTTCCTGCTTCTGCGCGCCGTTGAAGTTCGACCAGAGGCGCAGCGCATCTTCGATGTGTTGCTGTTTGAGCAAGTATTCGGCTAGGCCGGCGCGCGCCTCTGTCGTATCGCCCGTGGCCGCGAGCACCTGCTGCACGTCCGCGTTGAAGATGTGCCATGCGAGATCGAAGACCTGCGGGCGAAACTTGACGGGGTCTTCATCACACACGCGGCGAAACTCCGCGAACGCTTCATCCACCCGCCCCGCGCGCAGCAACAGATTGCCGAGATACCAACGCGGCTCAGGATAGTTGGGCGCAAGCTCGATTGCGCGGCTGAACGCTTGCTCGGCCCCCGCGTCGTCGCCTGCGAGGCCGCGCGCCTTGCCCAGTTGAAACCAGAGCCGATAATCGTTTGGCGAGAGCGCCGTCGCCTGTTCATACTGGCTGACGGCCTCCGTCAACTGTTCCGGCTCGAAGCTCCGCTCGGCCAACCGCGCAAGCGTGAAGTGCGCCTGCGGATCGGCCGGCGAGAGTTCGGTTGCCACACGTGCCGCACCCGCATCCGGCAACCACTCGCCCATCGTATCGCCCAGACACCAACGCCCGACGTACCACAGGCAAACCAGCACAATTATAACTGGCAGCAACAGCAAAACGCGCCGCCACGGCGCGCGCATGTCGAAGGTTGCGATTTGCTCAGACATGAGAAAGCAGAGGGCAGAAGGCAGCAAGCGGTAGGCAGTAAAAAAATTGCGGGCGGCTGAATGCTGATGAAGTACGCATGATGGATCGCAGATGAATCTATTGCTTTCTGCCTACCGTTCCTCCAACGACTCGATCTGTATCCTCATCCGGCGGAGCGCGACGTGGGCGGCGGCGCAGTCGTGGCGGATTTCGTTGAGGCGTTCGGCGCTAAGGCGTGTGCTGGAGATGAGCACTTCGGCGATGCGTTGCTCGGCACAGATGCGTTGGAGCGCGCCGTTGCCGCCGAAGACGCGATAGCCGTGGATGACCTTGCCCTTCTTCAACGGATCGTCGTCCACAAAGCCAACCGGCGTCAGTTGCAACTCGCGGTTGTTCAAGACCTCGCGCAACAACAACTCGCCCGCATCGCCCGCGCCGTAGATCAGAACGCGGCGGCCTGCGTGCGCGGGCGCGATGGGCAGCAGCAAGCGAAACAGGCGGAACGCGGCGCGGCTGCCCGCCAACATCAGAAACATGATCATCGCGTCGAGCACGAAGACGCGCCGCGACAGGCCCGCGAAGCGAAACGCGAGCAGCAGCGCGACGATGCTGAGGAGCGAACTAAGCACGACCGCTTTGCCGTACACGATCACGTTGTCAATGCTGATGTAGCGCCATAGGCCGCGATAGACGCCTGTGGCCAGAAAGCTGAACATCTTGACAAAGACGAGGATCGGCACGGTGCGCCAGAACAGTTGCCAAGCGTAGTCGCTCCGGCTGAACGATCCGAACAGCAACGTGTAGGCCAAATAGTAAGCCAAGACGATGAGCGCCACGTCCAAGAGCACTTCAAAGATGCGCCGCTTGTAAGAGAGATCGACGAGGAACGAGACGAGCGGTTTCGTGCGCGCCGCCTGCACCTCTTCTTCGTCATAGACCTTCACGCCCGCCAGATACGCGCCCACCAGCGTCAACACAATCGTGAACCCGATGATCGCCGCGAAGCTCGCGTCCAGACGCACCTTGTTGACCGAGAGCGCAAGCAGACCCGCAACGGCCGCGAACCCATAGAGCATCCAGACGGCGTACCGTTCGCTCAGACCAAGCGCGACCAGCCGATGCGACGTGTGATCGCGTCCGCCTTGTGAAGCGGCGCGGCCCGAAAGTTTGCGCAGGATGGTGACGAAGGTCGTGTCGAAGATCGGGATGAGCAGGATCAGGACGGGCACGGCGACGACGATCAGGTACGAGCGTGCGCGCGCGCCCGCCACACTCATCAACGCCGTCGTCGCCAGAAAGAAACCGATGAACATCGAACCGCAGTCGCCCATGAAGATGGACGCGGGGTTCGAGTTGTAAACCAGAAAGCCCAAGAGCGCCGCCGCAAAGACGCCGAGCATCAGAGCCTCCGGCACATGCCCGGTGGCGAGAAAACTCAAGGCGAGAAACGCGGCGGCAATGGCGGCGATGCCTGCGGCCAGCCCGTCCATGTTGTCGAGCAGATTGAGCGCGTTTGTAATCCCGATGAGCCAGACGAAAGTGATCGCGATATTGAGTGGCGGCGAATAAGTCCAAGGCAGACTCAAGCCATAATAGATGACGAGCGACGTGCCCATCACTTGCCCGATCAATTTCTGATACGGCTTGATGTGGAACAAGTCGTCCACCAGTCCGATCAGAAACAGGAACGCGCTGGCGAGCATGACCACCCAGCCGTAAGGGCGATGCGGCATCGCGGACAGGAACAGAAAATAGCTGACGCAGACCGTCAGAAAGATCGCCACGCCGCCGAACATCGCCGTCGGCTTCCGATGCCAACGATCCGCTTTAGGCTGCGCGACGAGGCCCCGGCGGCGCGCCAGCCAACGCACCGCCGGCGTCAGCGCGAGCGCCAACACGAACGACACAAAGACAGGCAACATCTGGTGGGCAACCGACGGCATAAGCAATTGTTTCGGTTTGAATCAGTGGTCGTGTGAAAAGCTATTCGATACGGCGCGAGAAATCAAGCGAGAATTTGCCCGCCACCATACTGTTCGACTTGATCACGGCGGCTCATGCGTCGGGCAATTAATGCCGGCCGCTGTAATACTCGATTACTTTTTCGAGAATGCCGTCCAACTTCATTTCAGGTTTGAAGCCGACCAATCGGCTGATCTTCGAGATGTCGGGCACGCGGCGCGGCATGTCCTCGAAGCCTTCTTCGTAGGCTTCGTCGTAGGGCACGAAGATGATCTCTGAAGCTGAGCGCGTCAACTCTTTCACGCGCTCGGCCACTTCGAGGATCGTGATCTCTTCGTTCGAGCCGATGTTGAAGACTTGCCCAACCGCTTCCGTTTGCTCCATCAAACGCACGAGCGCGCCAACGACATCGCCCACATAGCCGAAGCAGCGCGTCTGCTTGCCATCGCCATAAACCGTGATGGGTCGGCCCGCGAGCGCCTGTTTGACGAAGGTCGGGATGACCATGCCGTACTGGCCTGTCTGGCGCGGGCCCACTGTGTTGAAAAGACGCACGACGACTGTGGGCAACTTCTTCTCGCGCCAGTAAGCGAGCGCGAGGAATTCGTCAATCGCTTTCGAGCAGGCGTAAGACCAACGCCCTTTCGTCGTCGCGCCCATCACGAGGTTGCCGTCTTCGCGGAAAGGCACTTGCTCGCTCAAGCCGTAAACTTCCGAAGTCGAAGCGATGAGCACCTGCTTTTTCTTCTTGTTGGCGAGCGCGAGGATCACTTCCGTACAATGCACGTTCGTCTCAATCGTGCGCACAGGGCTTTCGACGATTAACTTGACGCCGACCGCCGCCGCCAGATGAAAGATCACGTCGCACACGTCCACCAACTCGGCCGTGACCGGCTGGTTCTGCACCGTGTCAATCGCATAATGAAAGCGCGGGTGCTCTTTCAAGTGCGCAATGTTTTCGATTGAGCCGGTCGAGAGATCGTCAATACAAAAGACCTCGTCGCCGCGCGCGATGTAAGCATCCGCCAGATGCGAGCCGATGAAGCCCGCGCCACCCGTGATCAAAACTCGCAATCGTTCAATCCCCTTTCACACGCGCCGCCCGCCCGACGCGCCTCATGTCGTTCGTGTCAGTTACAGGCGCAACCTCGCGCCGCGCCGGCCGCAGTTCATCATAGAGTTTTAAGAGATCATCGAGCAGACGCTCAACCGTGTATTGTCGCGCGACGTACTCGCGCCCGCGTGCGCCCAACTCATGGCGCAACTCCGGCGCATCGAGCAGTTCAAGCAGCGCACGCGCAAACGCCGCCGCATCGTTCGGGCGCACACTGACGCCGCGCTCGCAGATGACGAACGGCGCAGTTTCATTCGCGTTGTCGGTTGGCGCGCCGAGCAGGTCAACGACGCCGCCGACGGCCGTTGCGATGACGGCGCGTGCGTTGGCCATCGCTTCGATCAGTGTCAACGGCGTGCCTTCGTTCAACGAGGTGAGCGCGCACACGTCGAGCGCCGGATAAAAGTATTCAGGATCGGCGCGCAAGCCTGTGAAGACTACATCATCCGTCAGACCAAGCGCGTGCGTCTGCGCTTCGAGTGCGGCGCGCAAGTGCCCATCGCCGATGAGAAGGAAGCGTACGCGCGCTGTCTGCGCGTTCATTCGTTCGCGTTCAGCTTTGCAACGCGCTGCCGCTTCGAGAAACAACTTGTGATGCTTGATCTCAGTCAGACGGCCGACGATGCCGACGAGCAGTTCGTCATCGCTTGCGCCCAACTCCGCGCGCATGCGTGTGCGGCGCGCCGCCCAATCGTCATACGCGCTCAGGTCGAGACCGAGCGGGACGACGGCGAACTGTGCGCCGCGCCCGACGCCGAACTGTTCGTGTATCTCGCGGTATTGCTGCGGGCTGATGACGACGATGCGGTCGGTCGCAAGGCGCGCGAGCAGTCGTTCGATGATTAAAAACAGGCGAGTCTTGAGCGGCCCGTAATAACTGTGAAAGATGTGCCCGTGATACGTGTGCACGAAGCGCACGCGGCGCGGGCGCGCGACGAGTGCGGCGGGCGTGAGCCAACGATAGCAGAGACCTGCGACGCGCCCGACCGTGCCCGCTTTGGCCGTGTGCGTGTGGATGATGTCGGGGCGCTCGCGGCGCAAGAGCCGATAGAGTTTCCAAACGGTGAGCGCATCCTTTGGCGATACCTCGCGGCTCATCTCCGAGATGACGACGGGCGCGACGCCTTGCGCGGCGGCGAAGTAGCTCATGTCGTCCTCGCCCGGCGGCACAGTGCCCGCGACGAGCACGGACTCATGCCCGGCGCGGCGTGTGCCCGCCGTCACCCAAGCGACGTGCTTGGCTGGCCCGCCCACGTTGAGCCGCGCGATGATGCGAACGATCTTCATAGAAGAAATGATGAATGATGAATGATGAATGCAAAGCAATCGTCTTCTATTCATCATTCATCATTCTGCCTTCATCATTTTCCCTCAGCCCTGTCTTGCGGCTTCTTTCGTCTCCAGTTTGTTCGCGCCGGTTTCGGCGACGAGGTTCGAGGCGCGCAGCAAACTGTCGAACGTGCCGGCGTCCGTCCACCAACCGTCGAGTTCGTCCCAAGTCATCTCGTCGCGCTCGATGTAGGCGTTGTTGACATCGGTGATCTCAAGCTCGCCGCGCCCCGAAGGCTTCAAGGTGCGGATGATCTGGAAGACTTCGGCGTCGTACATGTAGATGCCGATGACGGCGTAATCAGACTTCGGGTCTTTCGGCTTCTCTTCGATGCGCAGGACACGACGGCCATCCAACTCCGGCACGCCGAAGCGTTGCGGATCGTGGACGCGCTTCAAGATGATCTTCGCGCCGCCGCCCTGATGCCGGTACGCCTTGACCGCCTGACAGATGTTCTTTTCGATGATGTTGTCGCCTAAGACGACGCAGACCGGCTCGCCATCGGCGAAGTCTTCGACCAGCGAGAGCGCCGCCGCGATCCCGCCCTCGCCCTCTTGATAAGTGTAATTGAGATGCTTCAAGCCAAACGCCTTGCCGTTTTTTAAGAGCTTCAGAAAATCGCCGGCCGAATTGCCGCCCGTCACGATCATGATCTCTTTGATGCCGGCGTTGACGAGCGTCTGGATCGGGTAATAGACCATCGGCTGATTAAAGACGGGCAGCAAGTGTTTGTTCGTCACCGCCGTCAACGGCATGAGCCGCGTCCCCAAGCCGCCCGCTAAGACTACACCTTTCACGCAGTTCGTCCTCCGAGATTTGTTAATGGTCAGATGGCCATAGTCAGTCGTGCTTGATTATGTCGCTAAGCGTTTCTCTCTTGCGCGATAAGTGCGCCGGCCGCCTGCTCGCCGTGAGCACCGCGTTGTTGTGCCTCTACGCGAGCCTGCGCCGCGCCCAAATGACCGCACACGCCGAAACTGCGCCGCCCCTCGCTACAGGACCAGATTTCCGTAAACCCGGCCGCGCGATACCAATCGGCAACTTCCGAATATGAATGGGCGTGAGCATAGGGTGCGCCGAAAATGTCCAACAGAGCGAGCGCCGCCTCGCGCCGGTTGAGCTTTGCATACGACCTGAGACCAAGCGCGTTGACTGTCGTGCAGAAGAGCATGAACGGGACTGTCATCACTTGGGCCACAGACGCGAAGACAATTGGTGGGATGCGCGTCGTCACCGCGCGGATCGAGTTGACCAAGGGCGTAACGAACCGCTCGTGCTTGTAGAGCCAGACATAGAACGTGCCGCCAGCGCGCAAGAGCGGCAGCAGCGCACGGAAGGTTTGCCGCGTATCCGGCGTGTGATGCAGCACGCCCGCCGAGTGAATGATGTCCACGCAGTCGTCACGCACCGGCGGCTGTTGCAAATTACCTTGAATGAAGTGGACACGACGGGGCCGTGCGCCGGGATGCAAGCGGCGATAGGCGTGACCGTGTTCCAAGCCGGTGCTGAGATCGATGGCCAGCACCTCAAGCCCGTACTCGGTGTAGGCGACGGACTGGCTGCCGTTGCCGCAACCCGCATCGAGCAGCACTTTGTCGCGCAACTCAGTCGCGGGCCGGCGCAATGGTAATAAGAAAAACCAAAGCACGCGGTCGGCGAGTTTCATGCCCCAAGTTCTGTCGCCCAACTCATGCTGCTCCCATTCGTAGCTGAAATGCTCCTGCGTGGCGCGATGATAATTGACTTTGCGGCTGGACTTATGCGCCAAAATGCTTGGCAACGACTGCAAACGGGGCGGCACAGGTTGCGGCACGTATGGCTTGACCAACTGCCAGTGCGCCCGCAGAGAATCCGGCAACAGGCGCGGGATGCCGCGCACGATTGGATACCAATGCCCCGCTTCACAGGTTAGCAGCCCCGTCTCAATCTCATCCTCGCCCGTGCCGTCCGCTTGCGTGTCGAGCGGCAGTAGTTCGAGTGTCTCACGACACTCCGGGCAACAGATGAATTGCAACAGCCGCCTGTACATACCTTGACCTTCTGTAATGATCGTGCTGACGCACGGGCTTATGTCATGCGCTCGCGCCTGTTCAATCTATGAACCGTTGAAACCAAAGCTCAAGCATCAACAACGTCCACAACTGATGCGCGTGATCTTTCTGCGCGGACGTGTGTTCGGCCACGAGGCGCGCGATCTGTTCGGGCTTGAAGAGGCCGCGCTTCAAACTGCGTTCCGACAGCAGCGTCGCGCGCAGGAAGGGCGCGAGCCGGCCGCGCAGCCAGTGTGTGATCGGCACGCCGAAGCCCATCTTGCGCCGTGCGAGATTTTCAGTCGGCAACAATTTTTTCAGCACGCGCTTCAAGAGATACTTCGTCGTCAAGCCGCGCAGCTTAAATTTCTCTGGCAGACTCGCGGCAAACTCGATGACGTGATGGTCTAGGAACGGCGAGCGCGCTTCGAGCGAGACGGCCATCGTGGCGATGTCAACCTTGACGAGCAGATCGTTCGGCAAATAAGTCATCGTGTCGCTCAAGAGCGCCGCATCCACGACGCCCGCGCCGTTCGCGCTGGCGAACCAAGGCGCGAGCAAATGGGCCGGATCGTGTCCGTTCAATTGTTGGCGAAACTCTTCGGCGTATAGCTCCTCTTTCATGCTGCGATCAAGCACGCTCGTCCAACGCAAGTAACGCTCGACCGTCGGCAGCGAAGCCGCTTGCAGGAAACGCTTCACGTCGCGCACGCGGCTGCGGCGCAACTCCGACGCGGGCAGCATGCCGACCACCTGCTCGATCACGCGCTCGCGCAGCACGCCGGGCAGACGCCTGTACGTCTCGGCCAGACGCATTGCCGCATAGCGTTCGTAACCGGCGAAGCACTCGTCGCCGCCGTCGCCGTTCAGCGCGACCGTGACGTGTCGGCGCGTCTCGCGTGCGACGTAGTAAGTCGGGATCGCGCTTGAGTCGGCGTAAGGCTCGCCGTAGTGCTCGACGAGCAGCGGCAGCACTTCGAGCGCGTCGGGGCGGACGATGAACTCGTGATGCTCCGCGCCGACGTGTTCGGCGATGCGCCGCGCGTGGTGGAGTTCCGAAAAATCCTGTTCGTCAAAACCGATGGAGAAAGTCTTGACCGGCTCGCTCGACGCTTCGCTCATCAAGGCGACGACCGTCGAAGAATCAATGCCGCCGGACAAAAACGCGCCGAGCGGCACTTCCGACATCAGCCGCACGCGCACAGCCTCGCGCAGCAACTCGACTGCGCGCTCGCCCGCTTCTGCTTCCGTCAGTTTCGCTTTCTTGGTGAAGTCCGGTTGCCAGTAGCGTTCGAGTTTGATCTCGCCTGTGCGCGTGAAGCGCAGAGAGTGGCCCGGCTCAAGTTTTTTGATCTGTCGGTAGGCTGTGAGCGGCGCGGGCACGCACATGAACGAGAGGTAATAATGGATCGCTTCGGGCAGCACTTCACGATTGATGTCCGGGTGCAACAGGAGCGCGCTAAACTCCGAGCCAAAGATCAACTCGTCGCCCGTCTGCGCATACAGGATCGGCTTTTTGCCGACGCGGTCGCGGGCGAGAAACAGTTCTTCTTTGTTCTCGTCCCAAATGGCGAAGGCGAACATGCCGCGCAAGTGTTTCGGACAGTCTGCGCCGTACTGTTCGTAAGCATGGACGATGGCTTCTGTATCACTGTCTGTGTAGAAGGCGTGGCCGAGTTTTTCGAGGCGCGTGCGCAGTTCTTGGTAGTTATAGATTTCGCCGTTGAAGACGATCCAGACCGTGCGGTCTTCGTTGTGGATCGGCTGCTGCCCGTGCGCGAGGTCTATGATCGCGAGCCGCCGCATGGCGAGACCGGCGCGGTCATTGAAGTAGTAGCCGTCGTCGTCCGGCCCGCGATGCGTGAGCGCATCACACATGCGCCGCAACAAGTCCGGGTCAATCGCGCGGTCACGCCCGCGCACCATGCCTACGATGCCACACATAATTTTAGACGTTTCGGCGGCGCGCTTGCGCCGCTACTGTCGGGTCGCGAATTGCTGCTGGCGGCGCTGCTCACTGCGCTCACGCAACAACACATAACCTACCGCCACAAACATGAAATAGAAGATCAATAACTGCGCGCGCTGCCTGTAAGCCGTGCCCACGTTGCCTTGAAAGATCGAATAAGCCAAAGTCAACATGGTCGTGAACAAGAGAATCGGCAAGGCTTGGCGCAGCCGGTATTTCAAGGTGAACCATAGCCCCAGCACTAACAATGGGAAGAGACTCCACCAGACGAGCATCTCGGGCAAGGTGATCAACTGGCGCAGGTTGGCGACTTGCCAAGGGAAGGGTGCAAACAAGAGATAGACTAAGCCGAGCGGGATGGCTGAGAGCGCGCCGCTTGTGGTTGAGACATCCACGTCTTTGCCGAAGCCTGACTGTGCGTTTTGCATCAGATCGAGGCGCGAGCGTTGCACCATTTCGAGGTTGCCGAATGTTTCGTACTGGATGGTCGCGTTGCGCAGCACGCCGAACTGCACCAGCGCCAGCCCCACACAGACGATGATGATCATATGCTGCACGAGAGTCCGTACCGTCACCGAGCGCTGCCCGATCAGGAACGCGCCGGCGGCGGCGGCTCCCACCATGTAGAAGATATAAAACCGCAGGCTCAACAAGCCGAGCATCGAGCCGACCAGCAAGAGAAAATAGCCGACGCTCAATTTCCGACTCAGACGCAGCGTCGCCAATATCGCCAGGGCCAGCAGGAAGATGATCGGCGCGTCCTTCAGTCCTTGCGATGACCAGAGGATCATGGATGGGAAGAAGGCGATCAGCACTGCGGCCACGCGGGCCACGCGCCGATTCTCGAAAATCTGTTGCGCGCACAGATAGACTGGCAGGATCGTCAACGCGCCGAGCACAGTGTTCACGAACTGCACGGCCAGCATATTGCGCCCGACCAGCGCATAGATCGAGGCGACCAGATAGGGCATGCCGTAGAAGGTCTGCGCGCTGAGGCCGCGCAAGGCTACCTCGTAGTGCAACTCGCCTTGCCACACACGCAAGAGCGCGTCACCCATCTGATCGTAAGCCAGCGCGTCGCCGCCGAAGAATTCTTGCAGGTTGAACAAGTAGGTGATCGTGCCGAGCACGACGCGCGCCAGCAGGGCGACGGTAAATAGTTGGAGCAGGAATCTGCGATCATTCCCGACAAGGTAGATCACTAGGAGCGCCGACCCGGCCAGCGCAGCGAGCAGCGCGACGGCCGGCGCGCCGCCCTCCGGCACCAAGATGATGATGCCGATGCACAGGGCCAGCGCCAAAGCTCCCAACAGACCGTTCATCTATTTTTACCGGATCGAATTTGGCTCAAAATGGGGACGGACTCTCGCGCCCGGCCCGTCTGCTTGCGCTCCGGGGCCGAAGTCTCCTGCGCCAAGCCTGTCTGACTGCGGTGCAAAATTGCGAGGGGTCGCCGACCGTATGTGCAAGCTGCCGGGCCTTTCGCGGCCGCGCCATTCTATCTCAAAAGCCTAAACCCTTCTGTAAGTCGTCGGCGATCTTTTCCAGTTCCTGCTCCTTTGCGCGCCGCCAACGCTCGTAGCGCCGCAGCGTCGCAGCCGCCTCTTGGGCCGCGTGTCGGGTCGCGAATTGCTGCTGGCGGCGCTGCTCACTGCGCTCACGCAACAACACATAACCTACCGCCACAAACATGAAATAGAAGATCAATAACTGCGCGCGCTGCCTGTAAGCCGTGCCCACGTTGCCTTGAAAGATCGAATAAGCCAAAGTCAACATGGTCGTGAACAAGAGAATCGGCAAGGCTTGGCGCAGCCGGTATTTCAAGGTGAACCATAGCCCCAGCACTAACAATGGGAAGAGACTCCACCAGACGAGCATCTCGGGCAAGGTGATCAACTGGCGCAGGTTGGCGACTTGCCAAGGGAAGGGTGCAAACAAGAGATAGACTAAGCCGAGCGGGATGGCTGAGAGCGCGCCGCTTGTGGTTGAGACATCCACGTCTTTGCCGAAGCCTGACTGTGCGCCGCCGCTCGATAGATCGGCGCGCGTGCGATTCACGGTCTCCAACGTGCCGAACGATTCGTATTGTACGCTCGCCGTGCGCAGCACGCCCCAGTATGTCAGCGCCAACCCGATGCTAATGACGATCGCTAGTTGGCGCAGCAGACTCTGCGTGGTCAGTTGCCGCATGCCGATGACGAACGCGCCGCCGATGGCGATGAACATCATGTAGAAGATGTAGAAGCGCAGGCCCAACAGGCAGAGCAAGGCCGCCACCAGCATGAGGAGATATTTAACGCTCAGCCGCTCGCCCAGTTTCAGCGTCGCCAGCATCGCCAACGTCAGCAGGAAGACGATGGGGCCGTCCTTCAAACCTTGCGCCGACCACAAGACGAGCGATGGAAAGAACGCGGCCAGAAAGCCCGTCAGCCGGGCGACCTGTTGATTATTGAAGATGTGCCGCGCGCATAAGTATGCGGCCGGCGCCGTCGCCGCGCCCATGATCGAGTTGGTGAACTGTACGGCCAACTGGTTGCGCCCGACCAGCGCATACACGGACGCGACGTAGTAAGGCATGCCCCAGAAGGTCTCAAGCCAGTCGGCCAACACATCCTTGTAACGCATGTCGCCGTGCCAGACGTGCAGCAACGCATTGCCGAGATTATCGTAGGTAGTGGCATCGCCGCCGAAGAACTCTTGCCCGCCGAAGGCAAAGATCATCGTGCCAAGCGCGACGCGGATGAGCAGCGCGCCGACGAACAACTCTATGAGGAATGTGCGATCCATCTCGCCCATCCGCCGGACGATCAACCCGACACCGCATGCGACAATGGCGCACAGCACGAGCGCCGGCGCGCCGTTGTTCGGCGCGCTGAGCAGCACGCCGATGATCACTGCCAGCGATAGACTGATCAATAGCCCCTGCATATCTGTATTATTAGCTGTTAGCTCTTACCTAAGCGCGCAGGACTAAGTGGTTCTCCAGCACCAGTCCATCGAAGCTCGCGCTCTGGAAAGTTTTGATCGCATCTTGGGGGCGACAGACAATCGGCTCTTGAATGTTGAACGAAGTATTCAAGAGCATCGGCACGCCGGTTAACTGAGCGAACTCGCGGATCAGTTGCCAGTAGCGCGGGTTCACTGTGCGGCTGACCGTCTGCGGGCGTGCCGTGCCGTCCACGTGGACGACTGCGGGGATCGCGGCGCGCTGCTCTTCGAGCACGTGCAAGACCGTGATCATGAACGGGTCGTAATGCTCGTGCCCGAAGAAGTCGCTCGACACTTCTGCGAGCATCGAAGGCGCGAGCGGACGAAACCACTCGCGCAGTTTGACCTTCTGATTCAGGAGGTCGCGCATGTCGGCGCGGCGCGGGTCGGCGATGAAGCTGCGATTGCCGAGTGCGCGCGGGCCGAACTCCATGCGCCCTTGAAACCAACCGATGATCGCGCCGTCCGCGATCAGGCGCGCGACGCGCGGCAACAACTCTTCATCCGCGAGCGTCTCGAATTTCAAACCCGCTTCGCGGAGCGCCGCCGCGCATTCTTCCGAACTGAAACCGGGGCCGTAGTAGGCGTGCTCCATGCGAAACCGGCGCGGCTGTTTGAGGCGCGTGTGCCAGACCATGAGCGCCGCGCCGAGCGAGCAGCCCGCGTCGCCCGCCGCTGGTTGAATGAAGAAACGTTTGAACGGCGTCTCGGTCATGATGCGCCCGTTCATCACAGAGTTGAACGCCACGCCGCCCGCCATGCACAAGTTCTCTGCCTGCGTGCGCTCGTAGAGTCCCTTGAGCAGATGAAGCGCCGTGTCTTCCAAAACTTTCTGCGCGCTCGCGGCGATGTCCCAATGATGCTGCGAGAGTTCCGTGCCCGGCTGGCGCGGCGGGCCGAGCGCTTTGGTCAACTCGGCGCGGAACTGATAGTGCTTGGCGAGATGATGATCGAGCACGCGGATGTTGAAGTGAAAATCGTGATCGCCGTTGGCTGTGAGCACACGCCGCGCGAAGAAATCGTAGTATTCGGGCTTACCGTAAGCGGCGAGGCCCATCACTTTCCACTCGTCGCCCTCGAACATATCGAAGCCGAGATAGTTGGTCACCGCCGAATAGAATTGGCCGAGCGAGTGCGGCAGCTTGATCCGTTTCAGGATGCGCAGGCGCGTGTCGTCGCCTTGTGAAAACAGAGTCGTCGTGTCTTCGCCCGTGCCGTCCCACGTCATGATCGCGGCGCGCTCGAAGCCGGAGACGAAGAAGGCACTGGCGGCGTGGCACTGATGATGTTCGAGGAAGTGAAACTTGAACTCGCTCGCGCCGAAGTGCTCGCGGATGCGGTGCGGGTAACGGAGCATGCCTAGGTAACTCTCGCTCACCTGCGCGACGCCGCGATCCACGCGCGCATGGAACATGTCGCGCGAGATGAGACCCGACTTGATCGCTTGCAGCGCCTTGTGGCGCAAGACCCAAGGCTTCCAATAGAGGCCGATGTGGGCGATGTCCTTGATTGTGATGCGGGCTTCGTCGAGGCAATACTGCATCGCCTGATAGGGGAAGCCGCTGTGATGTTTGCGGCGCGAGAAGCGCTCCTCTTCGGCGGCGGCGACGATCTCGCCGTCGCGTATGAGCGTCGCGGCTGAATCGCCGAGCGTGGTTAACCCAAGGATGTACATAAGACTGATCTGATCTGAACGGCTCGCACTAACAGCGTCCGCGTCTCCGATAAGCGAGGGCGCGCCCGTGCGGTCTCAAGCATCTTGACGATGGCAAGTTAAGCTACCAAAAACGGGGGGAAAAGTAAAAAGTCAGAACCGCCTGCGGTAGCGGGCGGGTATTCGCTTCGATAGTGGCCGAATTGATGTGACCAAGACCCGCCCGCTACCGCAGGCGGTTCTGACTAACAAGCTACGACGGGCGCATTGAAGATGTTAAGATGCCCGCCGTCTTGCCATTCTTTAGGCGTGGAGTCGTAAAAGCAAGTGCTCAAAGTTTCTTGTGTGCTGCTCATCCTGTTTAGCCTGTGCGTGCTGCCCGCGCGCCTGACGGTTGGGCAAAGTCATAAAGAAGATCAAGACCGACAGGAGTTGACGCGGCTGATCAATGACGAGTGCGAGGCGGTGTTGGAGAATCACACCTCTGTGCTCGAACGCATCTGGGCCGCAGAGTTTCAGATGCACACCGTTGACAACAAGACGACGCCGCGTGCGCAGGCGCGCGCATACCTGCGCACGGCTTTGCCGCAGAGCATTTCTGGTCTGTGCGAGATCAGCGACCTCATGATCGACGTCAACGGGCGCAAAGCGACGATGAGCGGACGCATGAAGGTCAGAGCGACGGGCGCGGACGGCACGGACATGCCGGTGCAATTCGGCTTCACGCAGAAGTTGGTCAAACGAAACGGCCGTTGGCAAGCGGTCTTCTTGGATTTCAGCTACGTCAAGCCGTGAAGCGCAAGTCAGCCGGGCGCAACTGTAAGTTATTTCACTGCAACCGCAAGTTCACGCCCTGCAACACCACTTTGCACGCCTGCAACAGCACTTTACACGCTTGCAACGCCACGTTACGCACCTGCAACGGCATGTTGCGCCTCTGCAACTGCACTTTCACGGGCTGCGAGTCCGTTTTAACTGGCTGCGAGCGCAGTTTACACGCGCGCAGCCTCAAGTTAATGACTTGCGGGCGCGTGCGTAGGGCTGCGGGTTTAAGGTTGTTTCGGTTTCTCTTTCTGTTCGGCTTCGCGGCGGTGCTGCTCGTCTTCGCGCTGCATGATCGTCTGCACGGCGCGGATGTCCGTCAACTCGATGTGCGGCGTCTGATCCGCGCCGATGCCTTCGATCCCGATCCCCACGTTCAGACGAAAGCCGGCGCACTCATAAGCCAAGTCGCGCAGGTCTTGTTGGTTGCGTATGCTCTTGTACTGCCAATCGTAGAACGCCTCCCAAGGGCCGGGCACACCCAGCCGCGCCGCCATCACAGAGACGAACTGATCTTTGCTCTCCCACTTACTCGTCGGCTGATAGCTGACGCGCACGCGCGTCAATAGCCCGTCGGTAAACTCCAGTGTGAGCGTGTCAATGTCCGCCGCCAGAGGCAGCACGACCGCCTGCTGGCCCAAAGCCTCCCGATGCACGACGGCCAACGCCACGCCCAGATCATTACTCTGCTCGATACTCAACGCCGGATAGATAGTCTTGGCTTGCTCCACAGTCATGCCGAGCCGTAGGCCGCCCAACGTCGGCGCTTGGGCTGCGGTCAGCGTGCAACGCTGCACGTTCGGCGGCGAGACGAGCGACGGCGTGCCTTGCGCCGTTAGAGCTTGCGCCGGATCAACTTCGAGGCGGACGCGTGCGGTGCGGTAATCAACGATGGCTTGATAATAGGCGAGGCGCGTGGCGGCGTAGTTCGCTTGCGCGTCAATCACGTCTGTGATCTGCGCTTGATTCTGCCGGTAGCGGATGAAGATCAGGTTGAGATTCTCCTGCGCCGCGTTCGCGGCCGTCTCGGCAAACTTGATGCGCGCAAGGGCCGAGAGCGCGGCGGCACGTTCCGTGTAGAACTCTTGCCGGAGTTGCTGCGTCAGATTATCGCGTTGTAACTCAAGCGCCCGTGCGCGCAAACGCGCCTGCGTCGCGCGACTGCGGCTCGCGCCGAAATTCCACACGGGGACGTTGAGACTCATCACGGCCGAGCCGCCCGAATATCTGCGCAGTTGATTTATGTTGGCGGCATCGAAACCGGCGTTCAGCCCATAAGTCAACTGCGGCCAGAGTTCCTTGTGCGCGATGCGTTCGTCTTCGAGGGCCGCGCGCCGCTCGGCTGCCAACTGCGCGAGTTCGGGTCTGGCTTTGATCAACTCTTCCGTGTAGTTCATGAAGTCCGCAACCGTCGGCACGTCTTGCGTCAAGCGTATGACGCCGACGTGTGTGACGAAATCAACGCCCGTATAGACGCGCAAGAGACTCATCGCGGCCGATTCGGCGAGCCGCGCTTGTTCAAGTTCGTCGCGTCGTTGGGCGGCGGCCGAGCGGGCGCGATAGACGTCCGCCTCTTCGCCTTCGCCGCTTTGCCGCAGCCGCTCCGCAAGGTTGGCGAAAGCCTCTGCGAGCGCGAGCGTCTCATCGGCTAATCGGCGCTTCTGGCGCGCGAGCACGAGACCGTAGTAAGCGTCAACGGTGGCGAGCACGAGATCGCGCCGCGCGACCTGCGTGCCGGCGTGCGCGGCGTTTAGGAGCGCGCGACTGCGGCGCAGAGAGGCCCGCAGACGGCCCGAGAGATCAATCGGGCCGGTCGCGTTCAAGAGCGCGCTGGTTTCGTTAATCGCGCTCGCGCTGACGAAGCCGAAAGTGAGCGGCGTGCCCGGATCGCGCACACGCGAGGGCGTCGTCCCCGTATAGCCGAGCGGCAGGTTGAACTGCGGCAGGAAAGCGACGCGCGCTTGGCGCACGTCCTCTCTGGCGCTGCGCTCATCGAGGAGCGACTGTTGATAGACGGAAGCGTTGGCGAGCGCGAGCGCGACAGCGTCACTAACCGTCAGTGTGCGCCGCTCTGTGGTCGGGCTGCCGTATGGGTAATCATAATAAGGCGGCGGCAGTTGCGTCTGCGTCTGTGTGGTCTCAGGCGGCGTCGGCGTTTGCTGCGTGCCGGTCGCGCCGGTTGACGCGGGGGCGGACGGCTGTTGTGCGTGCAGCGGCGTGGTCTGTCCGAGCAGACAGAGCAACATTATGAGCGGGCAAGCTCGCGCGCGTAAAAGTCTGTTCACGTGATGCGCTCCAATAATAATGTGCTAAGACGAGCTTCAGGTCTTCCGCCCGTGCGGCGCGACGTTCGGCACGAGGAGTAGTGCAGCGCTGACGAAAAGCTTTGAATGTTGTCAGCCGCCGGGCGGCCTTTAAGTGCACGCGACCGACGACTTCGGCGCGCCACTATAAACCAATGAGCGCGCGCGATAAAGTTTAATCGGCGCGGTTGTCTTTTCGCTGTTGCCTATCGGCGTCACTCGCCCGCTCGCTGTTGGTTGACTTTGTGGCCAGCGTGTACAATCACGCCGCCTGTGCGCCCAAATGGACATCGGCCCACTTGTGTTACGTCTGCTCGCTTCGACGCGGCGCGCTCTAATTCAGCGCCAGGTTGAGACGCAAGCCGCACATCACATCTTATGAATCAGCAAGCTGAACCGCCCAATCAGATCGTCATCCCGCGCCCCGAAGAGATCAAGGGGTTGGATGTAGAGGCGCTGGTCGCGTTGTGGCAAGCGCACAATCCGGCCGAATGGGCCACGCATCTGGAACTCTATCAGACGCTCGGCAAACGCTTCGGCAAACTGGGCGAGCCATTGGTCGCTTACGATGTACTGTCGGAAGGTCTGCATCATTGGCCGCAAGACGTACTCCTGCGGCAGCAGCAAGCGCTCGCGCTCTTGCGCAGCGGCGCGACCGAACGCGCCGAAGCTCTGCTCACGCAACTCTACGAGGAGGGGCATAGGGACGAAGAGACTGTCGGCATATTGGCCCGCACTTATAAAGATCGCGCGTTGCGCGCCGCAGACCCCAAGACGCGCGCCGAGTACCTCGAACGAGCTTACACCTATTACCGGGAAGCTTACGCGCGTAACTTGAACGCCTATTGGACGGGGATCAACTCCGCCACGATGGCGCTGCTCTTGGGCCGACACGATGAAGCGCGCGCCTTGGCCAGCGAGGTGCGCGAACTTTGCCGGCACGAACTGGACAAGAGCGCGAGCACAGACAGCGACGAGTATTGGCCGCTGGCGACGCTCGGCGAAGCGGCGTTGATCTTGGGCGACGAGCAAGAGGCGGAGCAGTATTACGAGCGCGCCGCAGAGTACGCGCGCCACGCCGAACAGAATCGCTCGCGTTACGGCGAACTCGCTTCGACCCGGCGTAACGCGCGCATGATCATTGAGCATCAAGGTAGTCAGAGCCTCTGGCTCGATCAAGTGCTCAAACTACCGCGCGTCGTCGTCTTCACAGGCCACATGGTCGATCAACCGGGGCGCAAGCAATCGCGTTTCCCCTCCGAGTGTGTGCCGCAGGTGCGCGCGGCGATCCGGCAAAGGCTCGTCGCCTTGGACGCGGGCTTCGGCTATTCGTCGGCCGCTTCCGGCTCAGATGTTTTGTTTCTCGAATCCTTGCTCGAACGCGGCGGCGAGGCGCATGTCATTCTGCCGTTCAACAAAGAACAGTTCATGCGCACCAGCGTCGAGATCGTGCCCGATGGCGATTGGCGGCGGCGTTGCGAGCACGTCCTGAGCGAAGCGACCGAAGTGCTCGTCGCCTCCGAACAGCAGATGCACGCCGAAGGCATGTCATACGAATACACCAACCTCTTGCTGCAAGGCTTGGCCACGATCAAAGCCGCGCAGCTTGAGACCGAGTTGGTCGCGTTGGCGGTGTGGAACGGCCGACGCGGCGACGGCCCCGGCGGCACGGCCACGGCGATTGAACATTGGCAGGATAGTAAGATCAGAGTCGAACTGATCGATTTGAAGTCGCTCGTCCGGCAACAACTCGGCGAGGTCGCGCCGGCACCCGCTAAACGGCCGGCGGCGCGCGCGCAAGATAAGCCTGAGGCGCAAGCGACGGAGTTCAAGCCGCAGATCAAGGCGATGCTCTTTGCCGACGCCTATCACTTCAGCCAGTTGGTCGAAAATCAAATCCCCGTCTTCTATCAACAGTTCATGGGCCGCATCGGCGCGCTGATCCGCCGTACGGCTTACGCGCCCGTGATGAAGAAGACTTGGGGCGACGGGCTATATTTCGTCTTTGACACTGTGCGTGCGGCGGGCCTGTTTGCACTTGAACTGTGCGATGAGATCAACGGCACGAACTGGCCCGACTATGGGCTGCCGGCCGATCTCAACTTGCGCATCGGCCTCCATGCAGGCCCCATTTATGCTTACCTTGATCCTGTCACGAACGAGCATACATATATCGGCTCGCACGTTACACGCACAGCGCGGATTGAACCGGTCACGCCGCCCGGTCTCGTCTATACCAGCCAATCCTTCGCGGCGCTCGCCGTGCAACAACGCATCCGCGACTTCATCTGCGAATACGTCGGGCGCACGCCGCTCCCCAAAGGCTTCGGCACGATCCCGACTTACCTGCTGCGCCGCGCGCGGGCTTGAGTTAGTTCGCTTGTGCGGCTCACATCGAACGCATGATCGAGCGCCAGCGTGTGAGCGCTTGCTCGTTGTAGAGCACAGCACGGATGGTGCGGACGTGCTGCGGGTTGAAGGCCGCGAAGGTGCGCACGGCTTCGAGGATCAACTTTGCGGCCAAGTCCATCGGCACATCGCCGACGCCCGTGCCCAGCGCTGGAAAGGCCACGACTTTCGCTTGGCGTGCCTCCGCGCCGAAGAGCACGCGCAAGGTGCAGCGCTGCAAGCAGACCGCGCCGCGAAGGGCCGCGACCGCATGCGCCATCCACTGCGCCCGAAGTTTTCCGGCCTTCGTCCAGACCACTTGCCCCATCGCCACAGGCCCCTGCGCTTTGGCCTGCGTCTCGATCTCAGCCCCGCCCGCCTTGCGTAGCGCCGCCGCCACGCCGACGTTCATCATCAGTTGTGTGTTCGCCGCATTGACGATGACATCGCATTCGGTCTGCGTGATGTCGCCCGCCGCCAATTCGATATGTATGTGGCCGACGCGCGCCTCGTCTGCATCTGTGCAGACGAACTCCGGCGGCGGCTCGACCACAACGTCGAGCGTGCGCGCCAGCGCTTCCGCCGTCGGGAAACGATCTTCGGGCCGCTTGCGCAGCGTCCGCGCGATCACGGAGAAGAGATAAGCCTCGCTCGGATCGTCGGACGCTGGCGGCACGTAAGCTTGATTGAGATGGAGCCGGCCCAACTCGTCCAAAGTGGGCGCGTCGAAGGGGTGTTGCCTTGTGGCGAGCAAGTGCGCGGTCGCGCCGAGCGCGTAGATGTCTGTGCGGCGTGTGAGTTCCTGTTGCAGCCATTGCTCCGGGGCCATGAAATAGGGTGAACCGGCGACGCCATGTTCTTTGGTCGCGGCGGCAGCGTCGAGCGCGATGCCGAAGTCGCCGACGGTCGTCGCGCCGCTGCCGGTCAGGAAAAGGTTGGCGGGTTTTACGTCGCGGTGAATGACGCCGGCTTGATGTATGGCGTGGAGACCCTTCGCCGCGTCAATCACGATCCGGCAGACCGTGTTGACGGGCAGACGCAGCCCGCACTCCTTCAAACTCTTGATCACTTCGCCCAGATCGATCCCGTCAACATATCGTTGGATCAGAAAAGCGATGCCGGCGTCGTAGCCAGCGTCGAGCACGCCGACCACGTGCGGCGAGGTGACGCGCGCCGCCAGGTGCGCCTCTTTGAAGATTGTGCCGGAGTTTTGTTTGAACGTCTTGATGACGAGCGGCATCTGCAAGACCGAGTGGCTGGCGAGATAAGCCGACCCCATCGCGCCTTCGCCCAAGATGCTGTGCACGAGCAGGCCGCGAAAAAACTGGCGCACTTGCAGATGTGAAGCTTCCTCTTCGAGCGTCTGCTCCGGCGTCTGCGCTGGCGGCGGACTCGTGATCGTGGCCTCGTCTGCGTCTGCCGCTTGCCCGGCCGCCGCAGTTGGCGCGGCGGCCAGCCGCTTGGGCAACTCATCATTGCCGACCTCGCCGGTGTGCAGGTTGAAGAGGTGCAGGCGCACGCCCGTCGCCACGTCAAACTCGCCGAGATCGTAGAGGTAACGTGTCCAGTTGCCGAGTTGACTTAAACCGCTGACGGCATCGGCCGAGAGCAGGATGTGGCCCGCCTCGCCGCAACTCATCAACTGTTGCGCGACGGTCATCGCCTCGTCGTGCACGCGCGCCGCATCCGCCGGATGCGCGAGCGGCACGCTATGGATGCCCATGCTCACCTTGAGTTGCGGCTGCTGTGCGAGCGCGCGGCCGATCTCCAGAGCACAACGCACGGGCGCTTCCGGGTCGCCGGAAAAAACGAGCGTCGCGCCGTCGCCCGTCAGTTGATAGAACAACTGTTCGGCAGTGCGGGCGCGTTGAAATTCGGTCGAGGCGTGCAGTAGTTGTTGAAGTTGGCGCAACAGTTCGGGCGGCGCGCCGAGCCAGCCGCCGGCATAGCCGACGATCCCGATTGCCAAGACGTGAGCGTTAGCCATCGCGTGATTCCCCGTTTACATCGGTGAGCAATGTGTGTATAAAGCCAAGCGTCCGAGAGCAGGCGCATCATATGATCGGTTGCTAAAAGTTTCCTAGCCTTTCGGCGGCCGATTCCGGCTCCAAACGCAAAAGCCGCAACAGCGTGAGTGCCGCGCGTTAAGCAGCGGCGCGATTAAGCAGAACGATAACGGCGTGCACCCCGCCGATACAAACAACCAAGCATAAACTCAAGCTATGACTGCCAAGCCGCCCCCTCAAACGCTCAAGATCGACAAGGACAGCTATCCGGCGTTGTTCAATATCGCCGATCAAGTCTCAGTCGCCGCGCAACGAAAGTTTCTGCGCTTGGTTGCCGCCGATCTGATCTTTCTGATCATTGGCACGATCTTGTCGGCCATCTCGCTGTGCGGCGTGCCGGCCATCGCGCATATCAATCTGCCCTTGGCCATTGCTATCGGCATGGGCGTGACCTTCGGCATCAGCCTCTGTCTGACGATTGTCCTGAGAACGATGCAGTACGAAAAAATCTGGTACAGCAGCCGGGCCTTTGCCGAAGCCGTGCGCGCCATGGCGTGGCACTACATGACCTGTGCTCAACCTTACCCACACACCCTGACGCTGGCCCAAGCCGATGGCGAACTCGCCGATACGATCTTTAAGCTAATTGAAGACCAGCAGAGCGGCCCGTGGATGATGAGCGCGGAGTTGGGCGACAGCCGCGAGATTACAGACGACATGCGCACGGCGCGCCAATTGAGCAGTGACGCACGCCGACAGCTTTACGTTAGAGACCGACTGAAAGATCAGATAGCCTATTACAGCGGCAAAGCCAAGGACTACCGGAAGAGCGAAGAACGCTGGTTCATGTTCATCATCTTCGCGCAATTTTTGGCGTTCGTCTCGGCCATCATCTACGTCCAGTGGTACAACCAGTTGCATCTCAACATCATCAGCATCTTCGCCACGCTGGCGACCGTCCTGTTTTCGTGGTTGCAGGTCAAGCAATATCAGGAGTTGGCGCAAAGCTACAGCTTAACGGCGCACCAACTCGGTCTGCTCCACTCCGGTAAAGAGCCGCACATCAGCAATGACACAGAGTTGTCGGAGTTCGTGGTGCAGGCGGAAGAGATCATGGGGCGTGAGCATACGTTGTGGAAGATCAGGCGTGATCAGCACGCTGCCCTCTTGCACTGACGGCAGCCGCGCGCCGACGCTTCACTCTCGTGCCGGCCGCTTATCCCAGTAGATGTCCAGCACGCTGCCCTCTGCTTCCGACTCAGCGCCTGATTGTTGCTCATGCGCCGGCCCGTCCGGGATGGTCGCTGCGCCGTCCCAAGCCGGAGTGCGCGGCGTTGCCGGGTTCACCGGCTCAGCGCAGTTCGGACAGAAAGCCTGCTCCGCCTTGAGCGCCGCGCCGCAATATTGACATACTTTCATGCGCCACAGCATATATTTATGACAGATACGCTGCAAGACAATTCGAACGCCTGTGCCGGTCAGGCACCGAAGGTGGATTGCCGTGCGCTGCGTGGTCTTTAGGTTGCAGGCGGACGGTAGAAAACTTTTGCGTCGGCCGTGGGCTTGATGATACTATGCGCAGCCTCAGGCGCGACCGTTACCGCGATTCGCAGAAGACCTCCGACTGTACCTGAGTGCGCCAACAGCACAAGTCTCGCTAGCGCAGGCTTGCGCCGCCCGAAGCGCCCAAACGTCGGCGCAATCATTGTCAAGTCATCACAGTCAGCGCGCAAAAGACACGTCGGCGCGGGCGTGTTGCAGCAAAGAGCCTGAGCCGGGCTGCCTCGCGCATGAGCATTTGATCTCTAGCGCACAGGAGTTGAGCCGCCAACCGCTACGACCAGGCTCGAACCCGCAACCGTGCGGGGCCGCGCTACCGGCGCAGGAGCTTCAACTGACATGAGACAAGTATTTATCAGTTACTCCTCGAAGGATAAAGAGACGGCCGAGGCAGTGTGCGCGACGCTGGAAGCCCAAGGCATTCCGTGCTGGATGGCCCCGCGCGATATTAGGCCGGGCGCGATCTGGGCTGAGGCGATCATCGAGGCGCTCAAGGAATGTCGGGTGATGGTGCTCATCTTCTCGGCGGGCGCTAATGAATCGCGGCAGGTGCAGCGCGAGGTGGTACAGGCTGACAATGTGAATATCAAAATCGTGACTTTTCGGATCGAGGATGTGCCGCCCTCCAATGTGCTCAACTATTTTCTCGCCCTCCATCAATGGTTCGACGCCCTAACGCGCCCGCTTGAAGATCATTTTCACTCTCTCGTCGCGGCGCTGCGCGAACACATCACGCCGCTCGAAGAATACGACTTGCCATTCTTAGAGCCGGTGCAGTTCGTCATCGGCGTCTTCGACCGCCATGGCCAACTCGACACCCAACTATTCGCCTTTCACGTGGGCGATGTGCTGATGCGCGCCGCTTACCGGCGTAATCGGCAACACCGCAAGCGCGTCTCGCTAACCGATTTCTTATTCGGGCTGCTGTTGATGGGCGACCTGACGCGCTTCCTGCTCCGGCGGCGCAAGATCGATCCAGACGAACTCGCAGACGAGTTGCTGAAACGAACCGAGACCGAAGGCGGCGCGGGCGGCAACGGGCACGGCGCGGCCACCGACGAAGAAGAGGACGACTGGTTGACGAACTTCGATCCCGAAACGGCCGACGAAGAACAGAAGCAGGCGTTTCTGGCCAAGTTCATCGTGCGCGACCGTAATGATTTCACCGAACATTTGACGCAACACATTGAGGATGCATGGCGCAGCGCACGTGCGCGCGTGAGCGAACCCGGCCAAGAAAGAATCTCCGAGCAGGATATTTTGGAAAGTTTGATCGCCGATCCCGGTTGGTTGCAGCAGACCGCTCTGGGTCTGCCGAACGCGGTCGAGATGCGTCATCTATTGCGCGAGCGCGAGCGCGCGAGCGAAGTGGATGAAAACGGCGTGCTCATCATCAACTCGCTCGACGCCAACGCGCAGAGCGTCATTGATACCGCACACATGCTGGCGCAGCAACACGGTCTGTTTCCCATTCCGAACCGGATGCTGCTCGCTGCGTTTCTCAAGTCCGAGAGTGGCTACGCAGCCGACCTGTTCCGGCAACGCAAATACGATCCGGAAGCGGTGCTGAACCACATGCTCGCGACGGCCGAAGAGGAGAGTTCATCCTTCGCCTTGAGCATGGAGGCTTGTGGGCGCATCGTGCTGCCCGTGATCGAAGCGGCGAAGAAGCTCGCGGCGCAAGGCAGCGCCGTCACCGAGCCAGACCTCTTCAAGGCGTTTTGTCGCAAGGCTGCGCCCGATTTCAAAGCTTGGCTCAGAGAGTCGCCCGAACAGATAGACCTCGACCGGCTCGGCCACGAAGATGGCGATATTGAAGACGACGAGCTTGAGATCGTGCGGCAGCAGATCAAAGAATTTGTGGCGCAGGCGGCGGCGCCCTACGGCGCGAGTGTGGATGTCAGCCGTGAAGTCATCCCTTGGTTGATCAGACGGGCGCAAAACGAAGACTGCGATGTGCGCCACATCGGGATCATGATCGAGCAGTACATCAAGACGCCGCTCATGATCGCGTTGGCGAGTCTCAGAGGCGCGAAGCGCGCGCGTCTGATTCTAATCGTCGCGCCCAACAAACTCCGCATCGAATGTCACCGGCGCGAAAGCGGCGGCAACGGCAACAATTATTGATTCATCTCCGCCCGACAGCAAACACACAGGGTCTCATTCGATGGAAACCCCCAGTTGGCTTAAGGACTACATCAACGTCGCCGACGAGTCGCAAGCTAAGCCGGCCGAACCGCCTCCGGCTGCGCCAACGACCGACGCCACAGCCGCGACCGGCGCGGCCGATGTTGTGCCCGCCGCGCCGACCGTTGCGAGCGGCGCAGACGAGCCGGCGCAGACGCTCAGACTCGATCTCATCGAACAAGCTGATCTCGAACGATTGACGACGGCGCTCGCAGCGCACGATAACGACCGGCGCAAGGCGACGAGCGGCACAACGGTTGAGCATGCGCGCGAACTGTTGCAAGCGATCTGTCTGACCTTGATCGTCGGCCCCGCCGAATTGGGCGCACAAGTTTTCGCTTCGCCGTTGCGCGGGCAGGTGCGCGCGCTGTTGCAGACGGACGGCGCGCCAAGCTTGCCGGAGGCGCAAGTCTGCGCTTTGTGGCTCGACAGCGCGGCCGGGCAAGCGAGCGCAGACGCGGCGCAGAAGTTTGCCACGCTCCTGCGCGAGCCGCTCTGGTGGCCCGTGCGCGCGCTCGCCTATCGCGCGCTCAGTTTCTATGGACAGAGACGTCTGTTGGCCGAGCTGCTCGCGCGCGAATCGGCTTTGACGTTGGAGCAAGCCGACGCTTGGCTCGAAGCCACGCACGCCGCCGACCTCGACGAAGGTTGGTCAACTCGGATCATTGATCTGACGGACGAACTGTTGCCGCTCACACTCTCTGCACAGTGGCGCTTACTATTGGCAGTTGAGACGACCCTCGCGTGCGTTGACTTAAGCAACGATAAGCCGCGCGCCGCAGCAGTCGAGCGCGAGCTGGCGGCGTTGTCCGTGCTGCCGACGGAGACTGCGCCGCGCACCTTTGCCGAAGCTGTGGCGCAGCGCACGGCGGCCCGCGCGGCGGCGGCGCTCGCACGCGCGCGCCTCGCCGCGAAGCACGACGACGGCAACGCGATCATGAGTCCTGCGGGCCAACTCTTGCCCGCTTGGGAGCGCGAGTACCTGAAAGCGCTCGCGCGTTGGCAGAGCAATAACCCTTACGGCGCGACCGAAGCGCTCGAAGAGGCGCTCCGACTCAATCCATCTCAAACTTGTCTCAAGCTTGCACTCGCCGCTTTGCTTGCGCCACGCCTGCCTGACGCCGCCGTCAACGCGCTCACCGAGACCGCGCCGACGCGCGAACTGCTTATCGCCTTGACGACTTTGCTGGCGCGCTTGGGTCGCTTCGTCGAAGCAGAACAAGCCTTACATCGTTGCACGGGCAATGTCGCGCTCGGACACGAGGCGGCGCGTTACAGTTGGGCGCGGGCGCGCGCGCAGTATCGTGAACGCGAATTGGTGCTGCGCGCCGCACTGGCCGAGCAGCGCGGCGATTCAAGCACGGCGGGCAAAGCTTGGCGCAAAGTTTATGTTGAAGAGCAAGACGGCAAGTGGCTGGTTGATAATCTGCGCAAGACTCTGCGCGAGGTGCGGCAGTTGTATGTCACACGGCGCGAGTTGGATGCGCTCGGCAGTAGTCAAAGCTGGCTGCGTAGCGTCCTGCAACAGCGGCTGAAGCGCGGTTGCTATGCGATTGGCAAACTTCCGCTCGGCGACGATGCGCTCTTCTTCCGCGCGGCCACGATGGTTGATGTCTTCCCGCGCCGCGCGGTGCGAGATTTTCAAACGCTGCTCAGACAACGCACTTGGATCGAGAAAGAACGACGCGCGGCCGGCGCGCGCATCATCTTTGCCGGCGACATGCTCCTGCGCCTCGGTCGCCCCGACGATGCCGTCAACGCTTACAACTTGGCGAGCGTGTCGGCCACGTCTGAATTGAAAGAGCGTCTGGCCGTGGCCGGCATGTTTGCACAGGTCAGCGGGCGCGCCGATGCGGGCGCAATCGCAACGGCCGTCGAGCGCGCAGACACGCAAGCTGCGACAAGCCCTTGGCCGCATCTGCTCGCGGTGCTCGGTCTCTTGCTCGCGGGCGATGCGGACGACGCGCGCACGTACGTCGCACGCGGCCAAGAGCGCGGCGCAGACGCGAATGTGTGCCGGCAGTTGCAGACCATGTGCGACACTCTGGCCGGCTCGGCCGTGATGCCCGAAGGCGACATCACGCCGCTCAAGCAAGGGGCCGATGTGCGCGCCATCGCGCGGCTCTTGTGCAACATGGAGGTTGAGCCTGCGCGCGTCGCCGCGCTTGATGAGACGCTCGGCGCGGGTTGGCTGCATGGTCATGCGCTCAATCCTTACGTCACCTCTTCGCGTCTGTTGACGGCTTGGTGCGAAGCGGGCGACTGGGACAAGGCGCGTGAATACGCGGACGAGTTGGCGCAAGCCGATCTCGCTTGGGCGACTGAACTGGCCGCGCTCGTGCGCGTGCGCCACGCTTTAGACCGCGCTAATCGCGGTGAGCTTGCAGCGGCCGAAGCCGAGTTGCAGGAGTTGGAGACGCTGATGCAGGCGGCGACGACTTGAAGTGCGAGAGTTGTCATTACCATTATCATCAAGAGTTGGATTTCACGCATGAACCCTTTCAACGGCGATAGACCGAACATCGAAGCCTTCGACGTGGACGTGCGGCGCGCGTCGCACGACTTGAGCGACCTGCTCATGTTGGTGGCGCAGACGCAGAGCGCGCTCGTCGAGAGCACACACTTTTTGATGGTCGCGGCCAAAGTGCCGAATGGTGCGACGCAGAAGTCTTTGGCGCAGCTTGGTCTCAGCGTCGAGAACTGGCAGGCGGGTCTCGCCGACTCCGTGCGCAAGTCTGCGGGCAGTCTGCCGCCCGCGCATCTCGCCAGAGAGACTCTGCATCAGAGCGCGCTCGATGCGTTGAGCACCGCGCAAACGTTGTGCGCCGAACTAAAACTTGCGCGCATCAATGAAGCCGTCCTGCTCTGCGCGGCGCTGCGCCATGCGACGCCGCCCGTGCGCGAGTTGTGCGCGAGCGCCGACATAGATATTGACGGTTGGTGCGCGCGGCTTGAACAACAACTCAGACCCGTCAAGAGCGTCGCCGTGTTCAACGAAAACGGCGCGGTCGAGTTGGCTTCGTTCTCGCCGAGTGCGAAGCGCGTGCTTGGTCTGCTCAAACGTGAGACGGAATCGTTGGGCTACAAGGTCGCCGACCCGCGTCATCTGTTGTTGGCCCTGTTGGAGCACGAGAACGGTGTGACGCAATACGGCGTCTATCATCAGGGCATGAGGCCGCGCAAGCTCGAAGAGATCATCATGCTCAACCTGCGCAGCAAAGCCAAACGCGAGCGCAGCCAGATCAACCTCGCGCAAGATTCGTTTCAACCTCTGCTCCGCAACATCCTCTTGCAAGCGGGCGAACTCGCCGGGCGCGATCATGCCGCAGCGATCAACGAGGCGCATCTGCTCCGCGCGTTCCTTGCGACCGAGACTTCGGCCCGCAGGCTGCTCGCAGACGAGCAGGTCAAGCTCGCAGCCTTGAACACCATCGCCGAAACTTACGACGGCGCAGACGAAGAGGAAGACCAGAGCGCCATCGCAGACATCCAGACGGTCAGAGAGCGGCTGCAACGTCGGCTCGTCGGCCAAGACGGCGCGATTGAACGTATCCTGCCTTACATTCAACGCATGCGCTTCGGCTTTACGACGCCGGGTCGCCCCGTCGGCGTCTTTCTCTTCTGCGGCCAGTCGGGCAGCGGCAAGACCGAGATGGCCAAAGAGCTTGCCCGCGCGGTCTATGGTTCAGAGGAGAATTTGATCTTTTTGGAGATGGGCCAGTTCAACTCGCCTGAGAGCATGAACATCTTCGTCGGCGCGCCGCCCGGTTACATCGGCTACGGCGAGGGCAAACTCACGAACGGTCTGCGCGACAAGCCGCGCGCCGTTGTGCTCTTTGACGAAATCGAGAAGGCGCACGCGAAGGTCTTGGATGCGCTGTTGCGCTTCTTGGATGAAGGTCGGATTGACGATCCGGCCGGCCCCGTGCGCGACGGCGCGCAGTGCATCGTGATCTTGACGAGCAACGTCGGCGCGGAAGAGTTGAGTCAACTGTGGGCGAAGGTCAAGAACGATCCGAACTGGCGCACGACCATCCGCAAGAAACTGCGCGAGGAGTTTAAGAAGCAGAACTTCCGGCCCGAATTTCTCAATCGCGTGGACGAGTTGATCCTCTTCCGCACGCTCAACCTCTTGGACTATTCGGAGATCGCCACGCGCTTGCTGCGCCGCGACCTTGAGCGTCTGCAAAAGGAGCGCAAAATCGAAGTCGTGGCCGACGATAGCGTCTGTCAAGAGATCGGGGCTTACTGCGCCGCCGTCGGCGAAGGCGCACGCGCGGCGCAACGCTTGACGCAATCAACCGTCATCACGCCGGTCATTGATTTCGTCCTGCGCAACGCTTGCACGCCGCCCGTGCGCTTGCAGGTCCGAGCCTCGCGCCCGACCGACGACGCGGACTGCGAGCCAATCGGCGCAGTCGAGTTCGCTTGAAAAAACAGTGGTCAGTGGTCAGTTAAAAAAACTGTCTGCACTGATCACTGACCACTGACTACTGCTTGAAATATGACGGAGCACACGGACATGCGCGCCTTTGAAGGCGCGATCATCGCTGACCGCTACCGGCTCGATCACTACTTGGACGAGGGTGCGTTCGGCGCGGTCTATCGCGCGACGCATCTCGCGTTCGGCGTGGCGTTGCGCGAAGTCGCCATCAAAGTCAGCAAGCGCGTGATGGACGAACCGGAAGCGCAACGCGCGTTTGGCGAAGCGCTGCTGCTTGCGCGCGTCACAGACGGCGCACCCGACGCGACCATGCGACAGCATTTCATCAACCTGCATGACGCAGGCTTTTGCGGCGCGCACGACGGGGCGCTCGCGGGTCGGCCCTTTATGGTGATGGAGTTGGTGCGCGGCGGCAGTCTGCGCCGCTCGCTCGACGCGGGGCCGTTCCCTCTGACGCGCGCCATCGCCTACTTCGATCAAATCCTGCGCGCCATGTCGTTCATGCACAGCGAAGAGGCGGGCCGGATCGCGCACCGTGATCTCAAACCGAGCAACATCCTCGTCACGCGCCACGCCAACGCGCCCGACGTGGTGAAGTTGACCGACTTCGGTTTGGCCATCGAAGTTGATGCGCTCTTGGGTTGGGTCGAGAGCGGCGGCGACCTCGCTTATCTCGCGCCCGAATCTTTTTCGCACGACATCTGCTCGCTGCAAAGCGACGTTTATATGTTGGGCTTGGTCTTCTACGAGATGCTCACGGGCGTCGCGCCCTTCGCGGAAGTGGGCACGCATCTGCGCGGCACGGACGCGGAGAAGCGCGCAGAGTTGCGCCGGATTCATCTGGCCGCGCGCCAGAGCGAGCGGTTCACCTTGCTCGCAACGCACGAAGAGTTGCGACCGCGCCCGGAGATCGCGCAAGTCATCCGCACCGCGCTGCAAGCGAGCATGACGGCGCGCACTTATGCGAACGCGCGCGAATTTCGCCAAGCCTGGGAGCAAGCGAAAGCGGGGCGCATTGAGCCGCGCGCCGAGCGGGCTTGGGAGCGGGTGCGCCGGCTGACCGATGAAGCCGAGCAAGCTTTTCGGGCGGGCGATGGAGCGCGCAGCGAGGCATTACTTGAAGAAGCGATGCAGATCAATCGGGACAAGCGGCGCGTGCCCGATCCGATGCTCGTCGGGCGCTGTTATCTGTTGACGGTCGAGCGATTGATTAAGCGCGGCGAGATCATGCAGGCGGGGCAGTTGGCGAACGAAGCTTATCAACGGCGGCGGTGTCGGGCGACGTGTCTGGCGATGGCGCGTTATTATGAGGCGCAGCGTTCGCCGGTCGCCGCTGAGTTTATCAGACAGGCCGAAGCTAGTGCGGAGTGTTGAAGCGATGATGTTAGCCGGCAGCGAAACGCAGACGTTGATCCGCGAAGCGCAACTCGTGGTGCGTGAGGTGCGCGCGCGCTCAGGGCTGGCGCAGGCTTGGGAGTTGTTGCAGGAGCGCGACGCGGACGGCAAAGCGACGGGCGCGCTGCCTTACACCGATGCGGCGCTCGCGGCCCTCGACACCGCGCAAGCGAACGCGCCCGACGACATAGGACTCCTGCATCACGCGGCCATCGCACATCACGCGCGCGCCTGGGACTTCGAGTTGCGAACCGATCCGCGCGCCGCCGCCGAATGGGCGCTCGCGTTGAACCTCTGGTATCGGCTCGCCACTTCGCAGGAGTTTCGCACGGGCCTAGAGGCGAAGTTGTTGACGTGCGATCCCAACGCCGATCCTGCGCCATTGCATGAAGCCTTGCAGACGCTGCTTGATAACCTGCTCGCCGTGCACAGCGATTTCATCCGCCAGTACGCCGAAGCCGATGAATTGCAACGCGCGCGGACACACGTCGAGACCGTCGAGCGCACGCAGTTTCCGTCGGAAGCTAAAGAGCGTTTCGTCGCGCGCGTGTTCGAGATGTTGACGGGCGCAGTGCCGGAGGCTAAGGCGACGCAGGCTTACGCGCCCGCGCTCACGGCCATCGAGCGTTTCTTGTCGCTCTTTCCGCAGCATCTCACGGCGCTACGCTTGCACGCAGAGGTCTGTAAGGATTGGGCCGGTAGTCTGTCGTATCAAGATCATTGGCCCGAGATCGAGCAGTTGGGCGGGCGCGCGCGCCCCTTTGCCGCGCGCATCGAGGCGCATCCACAGTTAGCGCACGATGCGTTGGCGCGCACCGCTTTAGAAGAGTTGGCCTATGTCTTCGTGGATCGCGCGAGTGATCGCGGCGCATATTATCTATCGATCAACTCCACCGCGCCCGACCCGGCGCTCGTCAAGCGCGACAAAGGACGAACCGCTTTTCGCTTCGCCATCGAATGGGCGCGGCTTGGGCGGCGGCACAGTCCGCCGGGTTCGCCCGTCAGCGGCCTTTTGACCTACTCGCTCCACTTCCAAGCGATTGACCAGCGCGCTGAAGCCATCGAGACGATGAACGCAGAACTGGACACGTCGGCCGGCGTCACCTCCAAGATGCGGGTTGATGCGGCGCTGCGGCTCTATCACGCGGCGATAACCGATCTGGAAGAGGCTTTGGATGCCACGCCCGCAGATGAAGACGTGCGCGGCCGTTTGCAGAAATACCGCGACGAGTTGGTTGATCTCGAAGCGGAGAAGAATTTGATCCTATTGCGCGGTCTATAGAGGTTGATGAGATGAACGTCTGGCGACGCGGCCCTTTGCACAATAACCCTTACGCGCGGACGGCGTTTCGTGTGGCGCGTGTGGCGCGCGAAGTGGTGCGCCATCGCACGCTCGTCCAGTACATCGGGCGCACGCGCAGGATCGTGAGCGCAGACCCGCGCGCGCACACAATCGGCGGCACGCCCGTGACCGATCCCGAACTCAATAACGCCGTGGCTATTCTGGAAGACCCGACGCAGCGCATCATGGAGGAGTTGCTTGAGCACGCGACCGAGAAGTTGCCGCTTGAGCGTGTGCATAAGTTGACGCGCGGTGTCGCAGAGGCGATGGCGATGCAGGATGTGGAGCGGCTGCGCGAACGGAATCTGGAGACGTTTCAATCTTGGGCGAAGAACTTAGTGCGCCAATTTCTTGACAACGCGCACACGCCCAGCCCATCCTTCGGCGCGTTCGAGACCGAGCCGATCCCGCCGTTCGGGCGATGAAACAGTGGTCAGTGGTCGGTGGTCAGTGAGCAGTGATTTTCTGTTTGGTTAGTTGCTCGCTATATATTTAATGTTCAGCTTGCGCCAGAAGAACAACTGACCACTGACCACTGACCACTGCTTAAGGAGTGATGATGGATAAACGCTGGCAACTAACAGACGCGCCGCGTGAGTTGACTTCAGGCGTGACGGCCGATGTGCCGCTCGTCACCATCGCGTGGCGCGTGCTGCGCGCCGAGCACAAACGGCGTAAAGAGGAAGCGCGCGCGCAGGAAGACGAGGCGCGACGCACGGAAGAGGCGTTAGCCAAGATCGCGGAACAGGCGCATCGCCTACACCAAGTCGCGCAAGCTTTGCAGGCCGCGCCCGACGCAGAAGCGCCAGCCGCGCAAGCACAACAACTCGCAGCCATCGCCGAGCGGCTGCAAGAAGCTTTGCGCGCGGCCGATGTCTCGATCCTTGCGCCCGAAGGCGAGCCGTACACGGCCGAGTTGATGGACTTGTTCGAGAACATCGCGCAGCAACCGGAAGCTGATCTCACCGAGCCGCGCATCGCCGAGGTCATCAAACCGGCCATCAAGCGCGGCGGCGCGCTCCTGCGCATGGGCAAAGCTGTGATCGCGATCCCGGAGCGCGCGCCGACAGTCGCGCCGCCCTCGTCGTCGTCGTTGCCGCCGGCAAACCCTGATCTTGTGCCGGCCTTGGACGACGCCGCCAGCGCGCCGGCCGCAGAGCGCGCGGAGCAGATCGCAGAGAAACAGATCGCATCTGAGACTGTTTAAGTTCGTCGCCAGCTACTTAGTAGCGGCCGTGTAGTCCGCACGCAATCAATCTTTTTAGTCTCGCAGAGTATTCACGCACGTCAGGTTCACGGAGGTGAAGGTATGGGTCGCATTGTCGGGATTGATTTAGGTACAACGTACAGCGCGGTTGCGATTCCCGAAGAACGCACCGGCGCAGGATTCATGGCCGTACCGGAGTGCCCCGGCTATTCGGTCATCTCTGATCAACTAGGGCGCGGCATCACCCCGTCGGTCGTCGCCGAAGATGCGACGGGCAACATCATCGTCGGCTTTCAAGCCAAAGCGCGCGCCGGCCTCGCGCCTGAGCCGATCATGTTCGCCAAGCGTTGGATGGGCGAAGAGAAAACTTTTCAACTCGCGCAACAAGGGACGCTCCGGCCCGTCGATGTCTCCGCGCACATCCTGCGTTATCTGAAAAGCGTCGCCGAACAACGGCTCGGCGAGCCGGTTGATGAAGCGGTCATCACCGTGCCGGCCTATTTCACGATGAAGGCCAAAGAGATGACCGAAGAGGCCGGCAAGATGGCCGGCCTACACGTCGCGCAGATCGCGCAAGAGCCGGTCGCGGCCGCCTTGATGTATTGCATGGGCGACCCGCGCGACCCCTTGCGCATCATGACCTACGACTTGGGCGGCGGCACGTTCGACGTGGCGATCCTAGAGAAACGCGACGGCACGATCAGCACCAACTCGATCCGCGCCTTCGACGGCGACCGCTTCCTCGGTGGTTACAATTTCGATCAGAAGTTGGCCGAGTGGCTGATGGATCAGTTGAACGAGCGCGGCTATGATCTGCATCTCGATTTTGATAAAGCCGCCGACAAGGTCATCTTTGCCAAGCTCATGATCTACGCCGAACAGGCCAAGATCGCGCTCTCAAAGAGTGAAGCACACGAGATCGAAGAACCGAACACAGGCATCACGGATCACAGCGGCAACCCCGTCGCCATCTATCTGAGCATCACGCGCCAACAGTTCGAGCAGATGATCTCAGATCAGATCGAATACACCATCGAGATTTGCCGCCGCGCTATGACGGAGCAAGCGCAGCCGCCGATCTCGCCCGATAAGATTGACGAGATCATCATGGTCGGCGGCTCGTCGCGCATCCCGCTCATCGCGCGCCGGCTCGAAGAAGAGTTTGGCAAGCCGCCGAAACTGATTCGCCCCGATCTGTGCGTCGCACTCGGCGCGGCCATCATCGCCGGCACGAAGGGACAGACCTTCGGTTGTCTGAAACTCGATGCCATCCCGACCGAAACCGACATGCTCGACATCACGGTGACGGGTCGCGTCGTGCCTTCGGGCGAGTTGAGCGATGTGCAGGGCTGCACTGTCACGCTCAACGCGGCGGATGGCGCTTATCGCAGCAGTCGTAAGACCGACTCATCGGGCACGTTCGTCTTCGACAGCGTGCCGCTCGCGCCCGAAGAGACGACCGAGTTCACTATCACAGTCACTTCGCCCGCAGGCGCAAACGTCGCTGCGCACCGCTTCGCTGTCGCGCAGAGTGAAGCGACGCAGCGCGGGCAAGTTGAAGCCGTGACCAACATTCTCTCGAAGGCCATCGGCATCGCCACGGTTGACGGCTTCCACGAGTTCGCGCCGGAGCGCACGCCGCTCCCCTTTGAGACTGTCGTGCGCGCCAAGACCGCCGACACGAGCGGCGAGATTCGCGTGCCCGTCATGGAGGGCAACAACCCGCTCGGCGAGATCGTCATGCGCGACATCCCGACGACGCTGCCGGTCGGGAGTGCCGTCGAGCTTAATCTGACGGTTGAAGCGAACTATCAGATTCGTGGGCGCGCTTACGTGCCTTCAATCGGGCGCGAGACGACGGCGGTGATTGACATGCCGGTCAGGCCGCAGAAGAGTAAGGACGAGTTGCGCAGCGATTTCGAGTCGTTGCAAGCGCGCGCCGACGACGCTCTATCGGGAGCGAGCCGCGATCAGTTGTTCGGCAAAGCCAAGCGACTCAAAGAGCGCATGGCGCACGCGCAGGAGATGCTGCGCAGTCGCGCGCCAGATTCGGCGGCGATCCAAGATTGCTTGGACGAGATCGAGAGTCTCGTGCGCGACATCGGCGCGGGTTGGAAACCTGAGCCGCCGCGCGCGCTGTTTGAACAGAGAGCGGAAGAAGCGCAAGAGTTATTGTCGGTCGCGATCAGTCGTAAGCCCAAAGTGGCCGAGGATGGTTACGACAAACAACTGGCCGCGATTCGCGCCGAAGCCGAAAAGGCCATCGCCGCGCAGAACACGGCCGCTTGGAAAGATTCTTTCAATCGGCTCACGACCCTGTGCGATAGGCTGGAGCGGCTGGCGGCGAGCGGCGACGGGCAGAGCCAAGCGCCGCCACAGAATCCGGCGACGCTCTTGTTGAGTCTAGCGCGCGAGTTGGCGGCGCTCGAAGATTGGGCCAAGCACGACGGGCGCTATGCGAAGTTTGAGAGCGAGTTCAAAGACTTGGCGGCGGCGTTGCAGCGCATCAACCCGGACGCGCCCGATGCGATGGCGCAGATCAGAGATTGGTACTTCACCAAGTACAGCAACCTGCGGCGCAAGCTCGACGCGCCCTCGGTTGATGGCTTGGTGAAGGTCGGTTCATAAGGCGTGACCGGCATAAGGAGCGAAGCGGCGATGTACAACTGCCCAGCGTGCGGCACAGACGACGTAGCGACGCGCAACCTTTGTGTGTGCGGCGCAGACTTGACTCTCTTGCGGCGGCTCGACGAAGTGGCGGACGCTTGGTTCAACCGCGCTTTGGAGGCCGAAGCCGCTGGCTCGCCGGGCAGCGCGCTCGAATGGCTCTCGGCCTGTTGCGTCGTCCGCCCGATGGACGGGGCGGCGCGGCGGGCGCAGGCCAAAGTGTGGGCGCAACTGGGGCGCTTCGCTGAGGCGCGCGCGGCGCTCGCACGCGCCGCAGAGATCGAGCCGGACGCGCCCGAACTCGAAATGCTGCGACAGGGACTGCCGCAGCCCAAACCCGTGGGTAGCGCGCCGGCGCAGAGCAAACCGGTCGCGGCCGTGCTGCCCAATCGCCGACGCGGCGCGGCGCAGCATAAGCAGCACAGGAAGCACAAGAAGTGAGCATGCTGCCTGCGCCCGTTAGAGCACAGTCTGACGGTCAAGCGACCGGGCAAATTTTTTGTTTGAAAAAATCTGTCTTTGCGTTACTATCGCGCAACTCGCCGGCTGCCAGCGCGTGCGCTTTAGATTAAAGCGATCAGTTAGAGGCTCACATAGTTCCTACTGAAGCGGTCTCAACTTATTAGGCGGCCTTCAAGCCGGGTCGCCGCTCGACGCGCAACAGGTTGCGGTAATCACGTAACCCCTGCGAGAGAGAGTAGAGGCGTATGGCGAAACGTAACTCTTCTCAAAAACGGACAATCTTTCTGAGTCATGTCCAAGAGGATAGCGAGCAGGCGATAGTTATTAAAGACTGGCTCGAAGAGAATTTGCACCACAGCTTTACGGTCTTTGTCTCTTCGGACGACCGCTGTAATCCGCCCGGCATTGACTGGCGCAGCAACGTGCTTGAGAACATTAAGCGGGCCGAGATGGCGCTCTGCCTAGTGACACCGAACAGTCATGAGTCCAAGTGGGTACATTTTGAGATCGGTCGGCTTTGTGAGCGGAAAAGGAGATCAGGCAACGGCAAAATTTTAATTGTACCCATCTGTCTGGGTGGAGTGCAGATTGAAGAGGTAGGGCCGCCGATCAATGAATATAACGCAATCACACTGCCAAACGCGGTTAATGAATTGCGGCTAATCAGATTGATTGAGAAAGAGATGGGGCTGACGGAGCATTGCATCCCAACTTCGCTGCCGTTAGCTGAGTCCCACTCGATTGAAAGCATAATCACATTGCCCGATGCTAATGACGATGATCGCCTGATTAAAAACCAAGCGAGACCTGTAGATTGGTTACCTAGCGAAAGACTTTTGCCGACGAGGCCAGCTGCTGTCACATCAACCATACAACGGAGGTTCTCTGCTATGCCCTACGGAGCGCAAATCAGTCGCACCAGTCCCAGTTGTTTTATGTTTCTGATCGATCAGTCCGGCTCGATGGAAGACCCCATCGCTGGCTCGACCGGCCGCAAGGCGGACAGGGTCGCCGATGCGATCAATCGCATCCTGTCGGGCCTCATCATTAAATGCGCCAAGAGCGAAGGCGTGCGCGATTATTACGACGTGGGCGTGCTCGGTTATGCCTCAAACGTCGGGCCTGCGTTCAAAGGCGAGTTGCAAGGCCGCCCGCTCGTGCCCATCAGCGAGGTCGCAGATAAACCGGCGCGCGTGGACGAGCGCACGAAGAAGGTGGACGACGGCGCGGGCGGACTGGTCGAGCAGAAGATCAAATTCCCGATCTGGTTCGATCCCATCTGCGAAGGCGGCACGTCCATGGTCGGCGCGCTCCGGCAAGCGCAGAATCTGTTGCAGGATTGGGCCGCACGCCACCCGGACTCGTACCCGCCCATCGTGCTCAACATCACGGACGGCGAAGCCACGGACGGCAACGCCCAAGCCGTGCTTGGCGCGGCCCAACAGTTGACCAGTCTCGCGACCTCCGACGGCAATGTGTTGCTCTTCAACTGCCACATCTCCGCGACGGATGCGCAATCGATCATCTTCGCCAGCAGCGAAGCGGGGCTGCCGGACGAGCATGCGCGGCTGTTATTTCAGATGTCGAGTTTGCTGCCGGATGGTTTGCGCGATGCGGCGCGCAGCGAAGATTTGCCGGTCGATGATGGCGCGCGCGGCTTCGCCTTTAACGCCGACTTGGAAGTGTTGATCCGCTTCCTCGACATCGGCACGCGAGTCAACACGCAGAACCTGCGCTAACCGAAGAAAGAGGGAGGGAGTCAGGTTGAAGTTAACGGCGCGCGCATTCTGGACGCCCAAGCGCGGCAACCTCGCAGAGGAGTACGAGGATGCCTACGACTATCGCCTCGCGGAGCGCCGCTTCGCCGTCGCCGACGGTGCGACCGAAGCGGCGTTCTCTGATCGTTGGGCGCGCAGTCTGGTGCAACGCTTCACGGCCGCGCCGCCCGCCCCTTTCCCCGAGGCGGAAGAACCTTTGGAGGCTTGGCTCAAACCGATCCAGCAACGTTGGCACAAAGGCATTAACTGGGACCGGCTGCCTTGGTTTGCGCAAGACAAGACGCGCGCAGGTGCGTTCGCCACAATGCTGGGGATGGAATTTTTCGAGCACGACGCGAATGGCCTGACCAGCGACGCGCCGCCCTCGAACGGCTCGCACTGGTTAGCGTTCGCCGTCGGCGATAGCTGTCTGTTTCAAGTGCGCACAGATGAACTGGTGTCTAAGTTCCCCGTCGAACTGGCTGAGGAGTTCAATACGAGTCCGCTCTTGGTGTCGAGCAATCCGGCCAGCAATCAACGAATTTGGCCGCACATTAAATCTGCGGAGGGCGACGCGCAGCCCGGCGATCTCTTCTTCTTGGCGACCGACGCGCTCGCGCAATGGTTTCTGGCGCAGTGCGAGGCCGGCGCAAAGCCTTGGCAGACGTTGTGCGCGCTCAAAGACAACGAAGAGTTTGCTGCCTTCTGCAATGAGTGGCGTGACAAGCGAGACGAGCAGGGCGAGCGTATGAAGAGTACGATGCGCAACGACGATGTGACGCTGCTCATCGTCGAGGCGCACACGGATGAGTCCAGGCTCGACGAACAACGCACGCCAACCGCGCCGCCACCCTTGCAGTTGGTGGAGACTGAAGCGGTGGCGCAGGTCGCGCCCGACGAAGCGAGCGTGACCAACGAGGCGGGCGCGATCACGATGCCGAATATCGCGGCGGAGACGTTGGCCGACGAAACGCCGGTTGCGACCGGCGACGCCGCATTGAGCGCAACGTTGGACGACGGCGAAGTGACGGTCGAGAAGGTGTCAATCCGGTTCGACCCGGAAGCAACGCTCAAAGCGGGTGAGTTCGAGCACACGGCCGAAGAGATTGACACGGAGCAGGCCGAGCCGGCGGCGAGCAGCGCAACGCAGGCCGACGCTGCGCCGGACGCGAACGCTGAAGCGCAGGACGCAGGCGCTCAGGCAGCGAGCCGGCCGGCAGAGAGCGCGGGCGCTGCCGAGCAGGCGAAAGAAAAGGTGGATAAAGAGCATATAGGGTGAGCAAGAGTTATGAATTGGCCGAACCCGAACGACTATCATGAAGCGATCCAGAACCCGCACATCTGTTTTCAAGACCCGGACTTGAAAGCGGGCACAGTCGCATGCACCGCGCTCGGACTGCCGCGCGTGATGGCCGGGAATTTCGCCGCCGTCTATGAGATCAATAGTGGCGGGCGGCGTTGGGCTGTGCGCTGCTTTTTGCGCCAAGTCAAAGATCAGCATCGCCGCTATGAGCTGCTCAGCCGACATCTCGACAAGTATCCGCTCGATACGCTGGTTGATTTCAAATATCTGGATCAGGGCATTCGGGTTAAGGGCGAGTGGTTTCCCATCGTCAAGATGGAGTGGGTGGACGGCGAATCGCTGAGCACCTTTATTCAAAAGCACCTCGGCAACACGAGCGTGCTGGAGCGCATGGCGAAGCACTGGCGCGCCCGTGTGGTCAACAGCATGCAAGGCAATCATCTGGCGCACGGCGACCTGCAACACGGCAACGTCTTAGTTAAGCCGCAAGGGCAGATGTATCTGGTTGATTACGACGGCATGTACGTGCCGCGCCTGAAGGGCGAGCCGGCACCGGAGTTGGGCCATCCCAACTTCCAACACCCGAAGCGGACGCCGGACGACTACGACGAAGAGTTGGACAACTTCGCGGCGCTGGTGATCTACACGAGCCTCAAGGCGCTGATGGTCGAGCCGAAGCTGTGGCAGCAGTTTCACACGGGCGAGAATCTGATCCTGTCGAAGCGGGATTACGAAGACCCGAAACAGTCGCTGGTCTTGAAGCTGTTGAAGAAGAGTGCTGATGCGACGGTCAAGAATCTGGCCGCGCAATTGGAGGAGTGTTGTCAGTACGATGTGGTGGAAGTGCCGGAGTTCGATCAGATGATCGAAGCGGCTGAGGATTCCGCAGGCATCGTTGGCCCGCGCCCCGTCGCCGGTCGGACTTCGACGACCACGACCACGAAAGTGCAGAAGCAGACGGGCGGCTCAAGACCGTCTTGGCTGGGCGGCGGGCAAAGCTCTACGTCGGGGTCGGCCAGAAGTCAGATCGGTCAGCAGCAGAGCGGCACTGCGACCACGCAGACCACGACCACACAGACAAAGAAGCAGACCAAACAGGCCAAGCAAAGCCAAACGACGCAGACGGTGGTCGGCCCGACGCCCGCGCCGCGCCCGCGCTCCAAGACTCCGCTGCTCATCGGCCTCGCCCTCGTGCTTTTGATGCTCATCGGCGGCGGTGTCTGGTACTTCCGCTCAGGCCCGGCCAGTTTTGATCCGGCGCTGGTGAAAGTCGTGCAGACTCTATCGCCGGGCGCAGAGGTGCACGCCGCAGCCTTCACGCCCGACGGGCAGACCTTAGCGGGCGGCATGAGTGATGGCACGGTCGCCTTGTGGAATGCGACGACAGGCGAGCGCAAGCAGACGCTCAGACGACACACAGACGCCGTCACTTCACTCGCTTTCTCCGCCGATGGCGCGCTCTTGGCGAGCGCGAGCGCGGACTTCAACGTCGTCCTCTGGGACGTGGCCACAGGGCAAGTCAAACAGACGCTCAAGCACGGCGGGCGTGTCAACGGCGTGGTGTTTTCGCCGGACGGTAAGTTCGTGGCGAGCGCGTGCGACGACGGCGTAGTGCGCTTGTGGGACGCACAGAGCGGGCAGATGGCGAAAGCGCCGCTGGCGCAGAACAGCCCGGTCAAGTCGGTCGCCATCTCGGCGGATGGCCAGACCATCGCCAGTGGCGGCGATGATGGCGTGGTCGCCTTGTGGGACGCCGCGACCGGCAACAAGAAGCAGACCTTGAGACGGCATAGCGGCGCGGTCCCGGCGCTCGCCTTCTCACCCAACGGCAAGTTGCTGGCCACAGGCGGCGCAGACATGAACGTCAACTTGTGGGACGTAGCGACGGGGCAGTTCAAACAGACGCTCCGGCATCGCGCGTCGGTCAATGCCGTGGCGTTTACGGCCGACAATCAATATCTGGCGACGGGCACGAACGACACAGGTACGGTGCTTGTGTGGAACGTCAACGATGGCAAGGGCAGCGGAGTACCGGCGCAGCACGCGGGCGCGGTCTATGCCGTTGCAGTCTCTTCGCAAGAGGCGCTGGCAAGCGGTGGCGCGGACGCCAAGCTTATCCTGCGCAGTGATAAGTAGTGACGACGCGCAAAGCTTTCAGGTCGGGTGCAAGACAGCCGAACGGCCCGCGCGCGCATGAATAGTTCGTCTTCGCAGCAGAGAGATTTTTCTCTGTACATGTGAAAACGCTCAGGCGGCCGCCCGACGGCCCCTTTTAACCTCGCCGGTGAAGTTTTATGCACGACTCAGACCGCATTCAGCGCAGCGACATCGAATCGCTCCTTGTAACCCACGTCGGCAACCGCACGCTCGAACAGACGCTCCGACACATTGAGGGCGAAGTAGAGTTGCTGCGCCTGCTCGGTCGTTACGTGCTGTTTAATTCAGTCTTCGGTGGCGGGGTGGCGAACCTCGCGGGCGAGGTGGCCACGCGGCCAGACCTGTTCCGCGATCCAGAAGAACCGGCCGCGTTGATGGCGGATCGCAGCGTCGAGGTCGCGGCGGACGTGTTCTACGCGGCGATTGACGAGTTCGGCGATCTCAGCACGGGGCAGCGTTGCACGCATCGCATGTTGGCGCAGGCAACCTTGAAGGCCGCTTGTGATTTCTACGGCTACAACGAGCCGCAGGCGCTCGACGCTGTGGCCAGCCCGAACGAGCCGACCTTAGCGGCCATGCGCCGGGTGCGTGATGGTTACTGTCTCAATCAAACGGTTGACGAGCAGAAGCTGTTGCGCGGGCTTGGCTTTCACATGGGATCGGAGATTCTGGCCGACCGTGAGTTCAACATCCTCGACCGCTATCTGTGCGCCGAGCAGCCAGAGTTGGTGCGCCACCTGCGCATGACGAAGATCAAGCTCGGCGGACACGAAGCGGTCGCGTATCTCTGGATACTGATCCACTCGAAGGTGGAAGCAGAGCATTACGAGGCAGCGTTGCATGGCGCAAATCTGGCGTTGCGCTACTACGCCGGCGCGGGGAGCAAGCGGGACGCTAAAGAGTGGGTGCTGGCCGGCTTTCGTGAGTTCGCGGCCATGCAAGCCGAATTTATGAAACATCTGATCGAACAATAAGAGTTCGATTGTCACTGAGGAGGAATCCCCTATGTCTTTTCTAAGCCTTAAGAAGCTGCTCGCGTTTGTTGTCCTGATCGTCAGCGTTATGTGTCTGAGCAGTTGTTGGCCGTTCAGTGCCGGCAGTGACGGCAGTTTGTTGGGCCGCCCCTTGCGCGTCGGCGTGGTGACGTGGCCCGGTTACGCTGGCGGACTCGTCGCTAACAACGGCTTCAAGCCGAACAAGGATTGCATCTTCTGGAACGGGCATAAGCAGACGGTCGAATTCCTGCTCATCGAAGACGCAGACGTGCGCGCCAAAGCCTTCGCCAAAGGCGGCCCCGACGGCGTGGACATCGTCTGGTCCACAGTGGATTTCTGGGCCAATGAGTTGCCCGGCTTCGTCAAAGACGGGACGAAGGCGCGGGCCATCATGCAGGTGGACTGGTCGCGCGGCGGCGATGCCATCGTGGCGGATCAATCCATCAAGACGATTGAAGACTTGAAGGGCAAGAAGATTTCGCTCGCCCTGTTCACGCCTTCACATTGGCTCTTGGAATACAGCTTGGAGAACTCGAAGTTGAACGACCTAGAGCAAGCTGACATCGTCAAGAACCTCGTGGGCAAGAACGCTTCGCCGGACGCACGGGCCGACTTTGTGGCCAACAAGGTTGATGCGGCGGTGGTCTGGGAGCCGGACGTGACTGAGGCGATCAGCAAACGACCGGGCGCGCACATCCTCTTCTCGTCGAAGACGGCGGCCAATCTGATCGCCGACATCATGGTGGCGCGCGAAGACTTCATCAAAGACCACCCGGACGTCATTAAAGCGTTCGTGCAAGGTTGGCTCGAAGGCGCGGTCGAGGCGAATCGCAACTCCGACAAGGCGGTCAATCTGCTGGTTGAGAACGAACCGACCTATACGCAGTTCGGCCCGCAGACGACGAAGCAGACTTTGAGTTCGGTGAAGTTGGCCGATCTGACCGACAACACGCGCATGTTCGGTTTGGACGGCAAGTCCGAGCCGCTCTTTAATCGCATCTTCGCGCAAGCCGGACAGGCTTGGGTCAAACGCGGTTACATCACCAACGCGCTCGCGCCCGACCAAGCCGCCGATCTCAGTTTCCTGAAAGAATACTACGCGCTCAATCCGGTTACGGTGAGCGAGAACGAGTTCACCAACTTCGACAAGAACAAACCACCACCGACGACCGCGCCCGTGATGTCCAAGCCGGTCAGCATCTACTTCGCTACGGGCAGCAGTACGCTTGATCCAAATGCCAAGGCGGCGCTCGATTCAGTCGTCACGCTCGTCAAGACGGCATCGAACGCTTACATCCGCGTCGAAGGCAACACGGACAACGTCGGCAGCGCGGCGACCAACAAGCCGCTCAGTCAACGACGGGCGCAGGCGGTTGCGGATTATCTGGCGCAGGCAGCGAAGGTGGATAAAGCGCGCTTCGAGGTTGTCGGCAACGGCTCGGACGTGCCCTTTGACGTGAAGCTGACTGACAGTTCGGGTCAGCGGCGGGTGGCGACGCCGGCCGAGATCGCTGCGTCGAACAGCACAGAACAGGGGCGCACCAATAACCGGCGCACCGAAATTCAGGTCATTCCGAGATAAAGACCTCAAGGAGCAAGGCCCGATGGACATAGATGTTCAGCAGAAGCTCATGTCGCGCCCGGGCGCAACCACGAAGCGCAGGTCTTCGCGCCTGCGCTTCGGCGTCCGCACACGGCTCTCCGCCCGCGCCGATCAACTGATCGGCGTGGCGGGGATCGTGACGGTGGTGATCTTGTGGTGCATTCTCAGTTACGGAGGCTTTGTCAGGCAGTCTTTCCTACCGACACCGACGGGCATTTGGCGCGGCCTGCTTGAGTTTCATCAAAAGGGCTTTCTCTTCCCCGCCATCGGGCGCAGTTTCCTGCGCGTGATGGCCTCAATGCTGCTCGTCTTTATCATCGGCGTGCCCATCGGCGTGTTGATGGGCGCGTACACGCCGGTGGATGCCTTCTTGCGCAAACTGGTCAACGGCGCGAAAGCAGTGCCGACTACGGGACTCACAGGTTTGATCGTGTTGTGGTTCGCGATTGAGGAAAAGGCCAAGATAGTTTTTCTCTTTCTCGGCGCGATCTTCTACATGATTATCTTGGTGAAGAACGCCGTCGCCAACGTCAGCGAAGATTACGAACGAGTCGCGCTGGATTTGGGTGCCAGCCGTTGGCAAGTGATCAGGCGCGTGCTGTTGCCGGGCGCATGGCCGCATATTTGGGATGCGCTCGCCGTCTGCAACGGCATCATGTGGACATACATCGTGCTAGCCGAGTTCATCAACAGCAACGCAGCGAACCTCGGCGTCGGCTATCTGCTCTATATCGGTAGCCATGCTAACTCTTCAGGGCAAGTATTCGGGATACTCATCGTGATCGCGATCATCTGCTCGGCCACCGACTTCGCCCTCGTCTTCGTCCGTCGGAAGTGGTTCAACTGGTAACGGCTATGACTGAGAATCCACCACTGAAACCGAAACAACCGAGCGCCGACGCTGAGTCGGCGCAGCAGGCCGCAACTGACCTCGCAGTCGAGACCCATGAAGCGGCCGCCGCAACGGATCGCAGCTTCAAGTCTTGGGGCGCTGATATAGCCGCCGAGCTTGAAGCGGCTGCGCCGCCCGCGCCGCCTGTGGCTGCGCCCGACGAAGAAGAGTCAGTCATCAAGCTGGAAGAGTCGGTGGCCGCACCGGAGTCGGCGCAAGCTGAAGCGGGCGCGGCTGAGCCGGCAGAGGTGAAGCCGGCGGCGGTTGAAGCGGCGGGAGCCGAGCCGACTGAAACTGAAGCCGCCGCGTTGGTGACAGCGCCGGCTGAAGCAACGACGACTGAAGCGCCGCCGCAAGCGGGGGAGATCGAGACAGAGACGACGGAAGCGGCGGCGGAAACGACCGAAGCGACGGTGGAGACAGAGATAGCAGAAGAATCCGAACCCGTCGAAGTGCCAACCGAGACGCATGCAGTTGCGGCGGCGGCTGAACCGGCCGAATCCGAAAATCCGCATGTCGTCGAGTTGGTTCAAGTGTGCAAATGGTTCGAGCAGGCGCGCGGCAGGGATCGGTTCTACGCCTTAGAGAAATTCAATTTTACAATCGATGCCAAAGAGGACGGCGCGTTCGTCGTCTTGCTCGGCCCTTCAGGCTGCGGCAAGAGCACGGTGCTCAGTCTGATCTCCGGTCTGTCGCTCGCGAACCAAGGCGAGGTGCGCGTGCGCGGCACGGTCATCACCGGCCCGAACCCTTATTCGGCCACAGTGCCGCAAGCTTATACCTGCTATCCTTGGCTGACCGTGCTCGGCAACGTAGAGTTCGGGCTGACGCTGCAAGGTCTCCCCAAAAAAGAGCGGCGCGACCGCGCGATGGAATACTTGCGCAAGGTGGACTTGGCAGATCGTTGCGACGCCATGCCGAAACAACTCTCCGGCGGCATGCAGCAGCGTGTGGCGATTGCCCGCACCTTAGCCATGCGCTTACCCATCGTGCTGATGGACGAGCCGTTCGGCGCGCTCGATGCGCAGACGCGCAGCGACATGCAGCAGATGGTGCTCGATCTATGGGACGAAGAGAAGAACACGATCATCTTCGTCACTCATGACATCAGCGAAGCATTGCTCTTGGGCGACCGCGTGGTCGTTTTCTCTTCACGTCCGGCCAAGATCATCTACGATGAGGGTGATTTGGACAGCGTCTTTGGGCACAAGCGCCCGCCCGACGTGGTGCGTATGCCTGAGTTCGTCAAACGCCACGAACAGCTACGTCAACTGTTGAAGAAGCCGCACACGGGCAATGGACAACACGACGAGGTGGGTTAATAGCTGTCAGTTCAAACTAAGAACCCAACCCGCCTAGAGATCAACTCACCTCTGGCGCTGGGCGCACGCTACTTGCGCTTGCTGGCGGCTGCGCGGCTCAAGTAGTAATGCCACAACAGCCGCGCGGCGACCGCTCGCAAGGGCCGCCAACGCTCACCCAATTCATGCAACTCATCAGGCGTCGGGCGCGCAGGCAGACGCTTGACTTGCTGCGCCGCCAAGAGCAAGCCCAGATCGCTTGCGGGCCAAGCATCCGGCCGGCGCAGAGCCATCAGTAGATAGACCTCAACCGTCCAAGGCCCGATGCCTTTCAGTCCTAGCAACGCCCGGCGCACCGCGTCGTCGTCCATCGCTGTGAGTGAGCGCAAATTTAGTTCATCGGCGACCACAGCTTGCGCGAGATGGCGCACGTAAGTGGTCTTCTGCCGGCTGAAACCGATGCGCTTGAGCGTCGCGTCGTCGAGTCTGAGAAAACTTTGCGGCGTGAGCGGCGCAGTCGCGGCGCGCAGGCGCGTGTAGGTCGCACGCGCCGAAGCGAGTGAGACTTGCTGTTCGAGTATGATCCGAACGAGCGTCGAGAAGCCCGGCACACGCGCCCACAGAGGCGGGTGGCCATAGACGGCCAAGATGCGCGCCAAATCCTGATCGAGCTTGGCCAGATGCACCACGCCCTGAGCTAAAGACGATCTGGTCAACATGCGCGGCGCACTGGTCGCGCAGACTCCCGGCTGGTTCATCATGTTCGCAGTTCAACCTATTGCGTGAGGCATTGTAGCCTGCCGGCAACGGCAACCCGCATTAGCGGAGGCGCGCATCTTCGTCGTAATTACTCCCCGCGCATGATCTCATTAATCTGTTGCCACTCGCGCTGTGCCCACGCAACGCGCAGCCAATAGCTGTAATCTTCGGGTCGTTGTGCTAAGGCGCGCTCCAACTCGTCCATGTATAGCCAACGCCAGTCTTCGACCTCCGTCCTGTCGGGCACAGGCTCGTCATCAAACTCACCGACGAACACGTGGTCATACTCATGCTCGACGAGGCCGCCGCTCAACTCGGCGCGGTAGAGAAACTGGAACGCCGGGCGCAAAGCGCAATCGAAGCGCATCTCCTCGCGCAGCCGGCGATGCGCCGCCGCTTCCGTCGGCTCGCCCGGTCGCGGATGGCCGCAGGCGGTGTTGGACCACAAGCCCGCCGAATGATATTTCGTCTGCGCGCGCTTTTGCAGCAGCAGTCTTTTATCTGCGTCGAAGATGAAGATGGAGAACGCGCGATGGAGCGCGCCCGCACGATGCGCTTGCAATTTTTCGCTGACGCCTAGCTCACGATCACACTCGTCAACGAGGATCACCTGCTCGACTAGCGCGTCAGCTTCAGCAGCCGGATGGCGCGCTTGAAATTGACGCGCGCTCATTACTGACTCTTGCCGCTCGCCTTCTGAAGCTCTGTCAGCGTGCGCTTCAACTCGTCGAGCTTCTGGCCCGCCTCGCCGAGTTTGCCTTCAGACGTGAGCCGCTGATAGTCGTTGAACTCTTGATTGGCGCGGTCGATCAGTTGTTGCACGTCCGGCGGCGCACCAGCGTTGGCCTGTGGCGCGCTCGGCTGCGCGTTCTGTTTCGCCGCTTCCGGCGCGTTCTCCTTCGCCGGCTGCGCGTTCGCGCCCTCACCGAAGAGACCGGCGAGCGCGGCGGCGAAGTTCGGGCCGTAAGCTAACTTCTCGTGCGTCGCCGCAACGACGAGGCGCAACTCCGGCATCGGGCTGCGTTCGGCTTGCAGATAGATCGGCTGCACGTAAAGGAGGCCCTGCCCGACGGGCAGCGCCATCAAGTTGCCGCGCTCGATGCGCGAGCCTTGTTGATTCCAGAGCGTGAACTGTCCTGAGAGTTGCGGGTCTTGATCGATCCGCGCTTCGATCTGCAACGGCCCATCAATCAGACGCGACTTCGGCAAGTTATAGACGACGAGCGTGCCGTAAACGTCGCCGTCGCTCCGGCCCGCCATCCAACCGATCATGTTGTTGCGATTGGCGGGCGTAAACAAGACGACGCGCACAAACTCCGGGCCGGCATTGAGGCCGGGCAACTGCATCAACGCGAAATAGGGCCGGAGCGGTTGCGGCTGAGCGTTTTTGTCCTGCCCCGCCACGTTGATGCTCGCCAGACTCCACACGTCTTCGCGTTGGAAGAAAACTTTCGTGTTGGTCGTGTGATAGAGACCGAACACCGCGCCTTGCGTCTGAATCATCGTGTCGGGGTAGCGCACGTGCGCGCGTAGGTCTGGCGGCATCGTTGAAGCCGGCCGGAAGAGCGACGGGAAGATGTTGCGATAAGCGCCGAGCAACGGGTCTTGTTCGTCGAAGACGTAGAAGACGACGTCGCCGTTGTAAGCATCAATCGTGACCTTAACACTGTTGCGCAGGTAATTGACATCGTGGTCGTTGGCGGCGGCGTGGCGCGCATATGGATAACGATCCGTCTGCGTATAAGCGTCAATCATCCAGACGAGCCGGCCGTCGTCCGTCACGATGATGAAAGGGTCGCTGTCGTAAGTGAGAAACGGCGCGAGCGTCTGGACGCGCGCGAGGATGTTGCGCCGCATCAGCACGCGACTCTCGGCCGTCACGTCGTCTGAGAAAGGCAGCTTGGTCAGATCGTCCAATGCCCAAGCCATCGCCAGTCGCCTGAGACCTGTGCCGACCGTGATGCCGCCCGTGCCTTCGTAAGTCGTGTATGTATCGGACTCGCCCTGCGGATAATCGAACTCCTTCTGATGCGTGCGGACGTAAACGTCGGTGTCGGTCTTTGAGCCGAAATAGATTTGCGGGCGCGTCAGTTTGATCTCAGGCGCGCTCGATTCGACCGGCATGTTCCAGAGGATAAACTGCGGCCGACCTTCCGAAGTGAAACCGTTCGCGGTGTTCATCGTCACGCCGTAGCCGTGCGTGAAGATCAGCCGCTCGTTGATCCAGTTGCGCGAAGACTCTGGCAACGAGTCCACGTTAAGCTCGCGCGCCGCGATCATGACTTGATGCCGCTCGCCGCCGATGGTGTAGCGATCAACATCCACCTCGGCGAAGTTGTAGTAGTTGCGTATCTCCTGTATCTGCGTGAGCGTGGCTTGCAGCGCCCCGCGATCCCACAGGCGTATGTTGTCGAGCGTGGCGTGATTGTTCTTGATGTCGAAGGCGGCGGGCGCGGGGTCTGCGTCGAAGTCGCGCGCCGACACGTGGTCGAGTTGAAACGATTGTCTCGTCCAGTTGATGTTCTGTTCGATGTAAGGCGTCTCGCGGGCCAACTCGTTGGGCTTGACGATGAAGCCTTGCACGTAGGTCGGGACTAGGACGACGCCGACGAGATAGACGACCGCAGGGAGCGCGACGGCGAGGATGAGCAGACGCCGCCCGCGCCGCGTGAAAGCGTTCAAGAGCGCGATGAGCGCGGCGATGATGAGCGCGACAGCGACGACCATCAAGCCCGGCAGGATGAAATGATCTTCCGTGTAGTTGACGCCGGAAAAGGTCTGATGCTCGCCCCACAGATACGGGTAGCGGTCGAGGAACACATCCCACGCGAGCGTGAGCAGATAGGCAGCAAGCGCGCATGATAGGCCCGTGTAGCGCAGGCGGCGCGCCGTCTCGCCGGCCGCGTGGGTGCCGTTCGCGGGCAGCGTCGCCAGCGCATAGACGGCCGCCGCGATGAGGGCGATGAAAGCGATGGTCGAGAGCCAACTGCTCAAGAGATCATAGACGGGCAGCGTGAACAGATAGAAGCCGACTGTGCGATGAAAGACCGGATCGAACGCGCTCGTCGCCGGTTGCTTCAAATAGAGCGCGAACGTTTGCCACTCGTCGCTCATCGCAAAGCCGTAGCCGAGTGCGAGCGCGATTGAGACGAGCCACGCAAGCGGGCGCAAGACGCGCGCGGGCGCGATGTCAACCTGCTGATTGTTGATGACGATCTGACGGCGCGTCTGAATCACCGGTGCGAACGCGCGCGCGAGGACAGAGAACATGAGGCGCAAGAGACCGAAGGTCACGACGGCTGTGACGACGAACAGCAGAATTTTCAGCCGCAGCGTGTACCAATAAACCGGCGCGTAGCCGACCGAGCCGAACCACAACGCTTCGATGTAGATTGACAGCAGGCGCGGCAACGTGAAGAGCGCGACTAGCACAAGCGCGACCAACGCCCACCTGCGCCAACGGCGCGGCTTGCGCTGACCCACATCAATCACCAGTCCGTTCAGTTCGTCCGTCTCTTTGGGGGTCTTCATGCGTTAAAGCATACGCCTGTCGGTCGTCCGCCGCCAAACGAAAGTCGCCATAGGACTGGTAAACGAAAAGCGAAGTCAAGCTGCTGTTCTACGTTTCTCGGCGGCACAGTTTTATTTTGCGCCGAGTTGAAGGCTAAGACCGGCGCAGACGCCTCATACATTCAGTCTGCCCGCTTGCTCTGTTCAACCAGATGCCAAGACATGTAGCCTGCGTACTTCGCCTGCAATTCCGGTTTGCGCCAATCCTGCCCCGTGACGAGCCGGCGGCAGTCGGCCGCGCCGCAGCGACACTCCAACTCGTAATCGTCGTCGTCCGTCATCGCCCAATCGTGCGTTAGCTCTTCACCGGCGGCAATGTCGCGCATGGCCACGAAGACGATCTGACCTTGCACGCCGATGTTGGGCGCGCACGAATGGTTACTGAAGATCATGCTGCCCTCTCGTTCATGCTCGTCGAGCGGGCCGATGAAGAGGTCTCGGCCGATCTGTATCTCTGCGGGGCCTAAAACGGGCGTGACCGCGCGAAGCGTCTGCCGGTCGAAGATGTAACCACCTTTGACGCAGACGACTTCACCTTTCATGATCGGTGCGACGGCGAAGAGGCCGCGCCCATGAATCGGACTCGCCTGCACCGCCGCTTTAGGCGAGATGTAAGATAGCTTCGGCATGAACGTTAACCTCTCGCGCTAAGACAAACTGCTCGTTCTTCGTCAACCGGCCGCACCGACGAGCACGACGGCTTCACCTTTAAGCAACTGTTCGTCGCGCTGATTCGTGCAGACGGTCTCAAGCGTCACGATGGGTTTGTCCGCTCTGAGCTTCGTGATGGTCACGCGCGCCGTCACCGTGTCGCCCGGATAGACCGGCGCGACGAACCGCAAACTCTGGCTCAAATAGACCGAACCGCGACCCGGCAACTCGTTAGCCAGCACCGCCGAGATAAGCGCCGCGCTCAACATGCCATGCGCGATGCGCCGCCCGAAGCGCGTCGTGGCGGCATACTCGTCGTCCAAGTGAATCGGATTATGATCGCCGGTCAGCGCGGCGAACGCGCGAATGTCTTCGTCTGTAATCGTCTTCGTCAACGTGGCCGTATCGCCCACCTGCAAAGTCATCAGCAATAGTTCCCTTTCGCTCAAGCGTAGAGGCTCTGCAACAGATCGCCGAAGTGTTTCACGACCACTTCACGTTTGACCTTGAGAGTCGGCGTCACTTCGTCCGCTTCAAGCTGAAAGTCGCGTTCGAGGATAGCGAAACGTTTGATCGCTTCGGTCGAAGAGACGCGGGCGTTCACATTTGTGATGATCGCTTGCACCAACTCTCTGATCTGCGATTGGCGCGCAAGCTCCGCGAAGTTCTCGTGCGCAATGTCGTGCGCGCGTGCGTACTCGGCCGCTTCCGTCGCGTTCAAGGTGATGAGCGCGACCAGATAGCTTTTGCCTTCGCCGCAGACGAAGGCGTGGCTGATGAGATGATGCTCCTTGATCATGTTCTCAAGGTAGGACGGCGCGATCTTCTTACCCGTCGAGGTAACGATCAACTCTTTCTTGCGCCCGGTGATTTTGAGAAAACCGTCCGCGTCCAGTTCGCCCAGATCGCCAGTCAGCAGCCAACCATCGCGCAACACTTCGGCGGTCTGCCCCGGCGCTTTGTAGTAGCCGCTAAACATCATCTCGCTGCGCACCATGATCTCGCCGTCCTCTGCGATCTTCACTTCGCAGCCGGGCATCGGCGGCCCGACCGTGCCGAACTTGTAGTTGTCGGGCCGGTTGAACGCAACACAGATGTTTTCGGTCAACCCGTAGGCTTGCAGGATCGGCAAATCGGCGGCGGCGAAGAACTCTGCGATCTCTTGCGGCAGAGGCGCGCCGCCCGAAGTCGCTAGCCGGATGCGCCCGCCGAAGTAATCTTTGAGCCGACGCAGGACGGGCAGCGCATTCGTTTCATAATCTGCTTGCAACTCGATGGGGATAGTCTGTCTTGCTTGGCGCAGGCGCGAAATCTCGCGCCCCTTCGTCAACGCTTCGTCGAAACGTCGTCGTTCATCCGCCGGCAGTTGTTCGAGGTCTGCGACGACGCGCGCGTGAATCTTCTCGAAGAAGCGCGGGAGACTGGCAAAGACTGTGGGCTTTACTTCGAGCATGTACTGGCCCAACTTCGATAGATCATCAACGAAGTAAGCGGATGCGCCCGCGTAGAGCCGGTTGTAGAGACCAGAGATGCGCTCGGCGACGTGGCAGTACGGCAGATAAGAAAAAGACGTATCACTCTCGAAAATCGGAATCGTCGCGCGCAGCGACTCGACGCTGTTGATGATGTAGCGATGGCTCAGACACGCGCCCTTCGGCTGTCCGGTCGTGCCCGAAGTATAGACCATGATCGCCGTGTCGTCGGCGTGGGCCGTTTCGGCCCGCTCGCTGAGCAACGATGCGAAGCGTGCGCGGCTCTCGCGCCCGCGCCGCAAAAACTCGCGGTAGCTTACGACACCTTCAGTCGCGCTCGCGGCCGTCTCGTCGAGCACGATCACAGCTTTCACTTTCGGCAGACGCGCGCGCACGCTCATGATCTTGTCGAGTTGCGCGCGCGTGTCCGCAAGCACGAACTCTGCATCCGAGTGTTCGATGATGTAATGGCACTGCTCGGCGGAACTGGTCGGATAGAGGCCGACGCCCACGCCGCCCGCGCTAACGGTGCCGATGTCCGCGACCGGCCACTCCGGCACGTTGCCCATCAAGATGCACACGCTCGCGCCGCGCGTCAGCCCATGCGCGAGCAAGGCCGATGCGAACTCATGCGCCTCCTGATCGAACCGCGCCCAAGAGATGCCGTGCCAACGGTCTGCGCGGCGGAAGAAGAAAACGTCGTGCGCGCCTGCGCCGACGCCCGCGCGAAAATGCGCGACGCGCTCGCGGAAGAGCGTGTAGATGTTCGGGTACTTCATTGAGCTAAAAGCGGAAGGCTGCGCAAGCCATGTTCAGCCCGCCGCCCGAAGCGCACATGACGACCACGTCGTTCGGTTTGAGTTTGCCGGCGCGCACGGCATCGTCCAAGACCATAGGGATACAGGCCGAGCCGGTGTAGCCCCATTTCTGCATGACCGTGTGCGTCCGCGCCATCGGCAGTGCAAGTTTTTGCAGCACCTCTTTGATCGTGCTCAGATTGACCTGCGTGAAGAGCAAGAGCGCCACCTCGTCGAGCGTCAGCGCGCACTTGGCGAGCACGTCACGGACGATTGCGGGCCAACCTTCGGTATTCACCTCGGCCGGATATTTTTTCGCAAACCGTAGTTTCGCCCACACGCCTTCGCGAAGCACTTCTTCGGTTACAGGCATGAACGTGCCGCCCGCGTAGATGCCCATGTGATCGTGATAACTGCCTTCGGCGACGAGTTTTGACGCGAGGAAGCCGGGGCGATCATCGCGCGCCTGCAAGACGACCGCGCCCGCCCCATCGGCGAAGATCGTGGCCGTCTTCTTCTCCGTCCAGTCCATGTACTTGCTCATCGCATAAGCGCCGACGACGAGGACGTTTCGGTAAGACGAATCGGCGATGATGTATTTGGCCGCTGCGTCGAGCGCGGTGACGAAGCCGGCGCAGGCGCAATTGAGATCGAACGTGCCCGCGCGTTTCGCGCCGAGGCGATATTGGACGACGACGGATGTGGCCGGTGAGATGTATTCGGGCGTGTCGGTGGCGACGATGATGAGGTCTAACTCTTCTGCGCCGACATCGGCGGCTTCGAGCGCACGGCGCGCGGCGGCGGTCGCCAGATCGGCCGTTGACTCATCGGCGGCGCAGACGTGGCGCTCGCGTATGCCGAGCACTTGCGCGACAAACTCGTTGATGTCTTCGCCGAGCATGCGGCTCAGTTCGTCGTTTGTGATCACTCTGTCCGGCACGTAAGAGCCTGTGCCGACGATGCGTGCGTAGGTCATAGGATTAGTTCAAAGTTTAAGGTTCAAGGTTCAGGTGTCAAGGTTCACGCATAGCTTCACAACCTTGAACGTTGAACCTTGAACTTACTCAATGAAATCGAGCACGGCGCGATTGAATGCTTCCGCCTGCTCGATAAAAAAAGTGTGACTGCCGCCCTCGATGATTTGCAGTCGCGCGTTGGGAATGAGCGCGGCCAGATTGCGCGAGTTTTGCGGCGGCACGATGGTGTCGGCATCGCCCGCGAGGACGAGCGTCGGCGCTTTTATGTTGGCGATTCTGTTCTCTGTGTTGAAAGCCATCGCCGCTTGCAGTTGGTGCAGATAGACGTGCTCAGGGACGAAGTTGGCCGCGCGCAATTTTGTAACTTGTTCGATCTCTTCGGGGTGCTCGTCAACGAACTGCTTTGAAAAAGCAAGCAACAGGTTATCTCTGACGCGCTCTTCGGTGTTGAGTCCTTTAGTTGAAGCCAGCGCTTGCAGCGTCTCAATGGACGGCGGCACGTGGCGCGGCCCGCCGAAGCTTGTGCAACACAGGACGAGGCTCAGCGTCTCGTCAGGATAAGCGAGCGCGAACTCTTGGGCGACGAAGCCGCCGAAGGATGCGCCGAGAATGTGCGCGCGTGCGATGCCCAACTCATCGAGCAACGCGGCCACATCGTCGGCAATCGTGCGGATCGTGACCGGCTCGTCGCGCTGCTCCGAGCGTGCAACGCCGCGCGGGTCGAAGATGATGGTGCGAAATCGTTCAGCGAAGACCGGCACTTGCTTGAACCAAATCCACAGCCCCGTGCCGAAGCCCGGAATGAGCACGAGCGGCGCGCCCGCGCCGTGTGCTTCATAATAAAGCCGAACGGTGTTGGTTTGAATCTCAGGCATAAGAACAGAGATCAGAGGTCAGAGGTTAGAGGTCAGAGAGAATCAGTTTTTAACTAACCTCTGATCTCTGACCTCTGACCTCTGCTTTATCAAAAGTTGAGCTTGAACGCGAACTGGATGACGCGCGGGCCGGCGCTCATCGAAGTGATGCGCCCGAAGGTCGAGGGCACAGCGATGTTGGCGTTCGGGTTGGCGAAGTTGGCCCAGTTGAAGAGGTTGAAGAACTCCGTGCGAAATTCGCCGCGCACGTTCTCGCGAAGCGGAATGAATTTGATCACGGAGAAGTCCATGTTCTTCTGTCCCGGCCCCGTCAGGATGTTGCGCCCTGTGTTGCCGAAGGGCGCTGTGGGATCGAACGTCGGGTTGTTGACCGTGCCGACGCTTGCGCCAGACAGGATCGGGCGCGAGATGACGAACGCGGCGATGTTGAAATACTGATTGAGTCGATCCTGTGTGCGCCCGCTCAACGAAGGATCGCCCGTGAAGCCCGGCGCGAAGTTGGCGCGCTGGATGATGTTGTTGTTCGGCGCATCAACGATTGAGAAGGGCGTGCCCGTCTGCAAGGTCAGGATGCCTGCGAGTTCCCAATTGTTAAGTAGCCCTTTGGCGAAACTCGCATCGGATTTTGTGTGCGGCAGATCATAGACGAAGCTCTGAACGAAACGATGACGACGATCAAAGTCTGAGAGACCGCGATTCGTCTTCCAGTTGAGTTGATCGCCGGGCGTAGCGGCGAGTTCGTTGATCGTGCCGCCGGAATAGTAATCAATCGAACGGCCGAGCGTGTAGGCGGACAGGAATTGCAAGCCCCGACTGAAGCGTTTGGTGACGCTCACTTGCAAAGAGTCGTAGTGCGAGTTCGAGGTTGACTGCACTTGCTGTATGCCGCCTGCGACGTTCTTCTGCACCGAGAGCGCCGTGCCGAAGGGCGCGGTGAAACTGTTGGTCGCAGGGTTATAGACCGGCTGGTTGAGCGTGATGACCTGCAACAGCTTCGTGCCCTTCGAGCCGACGTAGCCGACTTCGAGCAAGTAGTCTTTTGCAAACTCCCACTCGACGTTTGCGTTGTACTGCTGCACATAAGGCGTGCGCAAGTGTGGATCAATATAGATGCCGCTAATGGGCACGCCGACGAGCGGCGACAAGGGCGAGAGCGGCGATGGAATTGTTGGGTTGACCGGAAATTGATTGGGCTGCGGCACGTGTATGAACGGATCGGCGAGCGTGCGCAGGATGCCGGGCAGGCCGACGGCGAGCGCGAGATACGGATAGTCGAGCAGTTGCGTGTTAGCGTAGCGCGTCGAGAGCCGGTCGTAGTAGATGCCATAGCCGCCGCGCGCGACGAGCGTGCCGCGCTCGTTCAAGCGATAAGCGAAGCCGATGCGCGGCGCAAAATTATTTTTGTCGGACGGGATCAAACTATCGTTGACGAGCGGCACGCCGGGCAAAGGATTCGTCGCGTTGCCTGCTTGCACAAAACCGTTCGGCGGCTGCGCGGGCGATGCAGTTGTGCCCGCGCGGAACTGTGCTGGATCGAAGTTGACGAGGCGACCACGTATGTCAACCGGATAGCCGTAGAAGTCGTAGCGCAGGCCGAGGTTCAGCGTCAGACGGCTGCTGAACTTGTAGTCGTCTTGCACGAAGCCGTTGAAGTCGTTCACGCGCAACGCGCGATCATAGACGCCCGAACCGATGATCGAGACGCCGCTGCCGATGAGAAAGCTGCGGAAGTCGGAGAAGATGATCTGCCCGCGTGAGAAGGCGTTGAAGAAGAAGTTGACCTGCGAGCGGCGGTATTCGCCGCCGGTGCGGATGCGATGGCGGCCGCGCACGAGCGAGACGGTATCGGCGAAGGTGAAAGCGTTGATGCGCGAAGATTGATCGGCGAAGGGCGACGAGCCGAGCGTAAAGAGACCCGTCACGGTGAGCGTCGGCATGCCGGTAAAACCGAGCAGCGGATTGGTGATGCCGAACTGCGATGCGGTGAAAGGTTCTTCCGGTGCGGACGTGACGCGCAGGCGGCTGAAGCCGAAGCGCGCTTGATTGATGACGTTGGGACTAAAGACGTATGTGTCCGTGATCGAGTTGAGGTCCTGAATGATTGAGAGCGAGCCGCCGAAGCCGGGCAACTGCGTCGGCCCGTTGCCTAAGCCCGCGAAGTTGTAGTTGCCCTGCACGGTCGGGTTCGACGCGAAGAAATTCTTCACGGCGATGGTGTGCTTCTGCGAGAAGTTGTAATCGAAGTTCGCATTGAATTGATTCTCGCGAAACGTCGAGAGCGCAGAGATCGGCGTCAAACCTGTCGCCGTCGCGGGCGAAGGAATGGCGAACTGACCGTTAGGCAGCTTCGCGTTGAGCAGCGAGACGATGATCGGGTTGATGTTGGCCGCAGGCACGCCGAAGGCGGCGGAGAGACCGGCCGCCGTGCGGTTGCTGTCCGTCAGGCCCGTGGGGATCACGGGAAACGATAGGCTGTTGTTGAGCGACGCGCCGTTGCGTTCGCGCGTGCCTTGATACGAGCCGAAGAAGAAGAGGCGATCTTTAATGATGGGGCCGCCGAACGTGCCGCCGAACTGATTGCGCGAGAGCACAGGCTTGGGCCGGCCCGCCGCTTTCAGAAAGAAGTCGTTCGCATTCAAAGCGCGGTTGCGGAAGAACTCATAGACGTTGCCGTGATAATGCTGCCCGCCGGAGCGCGTGACGGCTTCGACGTTGCCGCCCGCGTTGCGCCCCTGCGCAGCATCGTAGAGCGAAGTCTGGACGATGAACTCTTGCAGGCTGTCGGTCGCCGGCACGGCGATGTTGGGCGTCGAGTTCGTGCCGATTGAGTTGGCGTCCACGCCGTTGATGCGGACGTTATTCGAGGTCGGGCGTTGCCCGTTGACCGTGATGATCGCATCGCCGCGCCCCAACTCCGTGTTGTTCGCGACGCTCGAATAGGTGCCGGGCGAGAGCGTCAACAACTGTTGGAAGTTGCGCGTCGGCAAAGGCAACTGTTTGATCGTCGCCTCTTCGATGACGCGCCCGACCTGCGAGTTTTCCTGCTGTACAAGCGTGCCCTCATCTGTGACGGTGACGGTCTCGCCTTGCAGAGATGGTTCAAGTTTGAGATCGAGCGTCGCGGTCTGCGTCACGTTCACCTTGACGCTTTCGACCAAGACCTTCTTGAACCCTTGCGCCGTGACCTCGATCTTGTAGCGCCCGGGCGGCAAGAGCGTAAAGGCGAACTCGCCGTTCTCGTCCGTGGTCGTCTGCCGCGCAAGCGCGGTGTCGAGATTGGTGGCGGTAATGGCCGCGCCAGCGACACGCGCGCCGTTTGCGTCGGCTACAGTGCCCGTAAGTTGGCCGGTCGCGCCTTGCCCGTAGGCCGCGTGCGCGCCCGTGAAAATGACGATCAGAAGCAGCGCCCAACGGGCTGCACGTGTCAAGGGGAACATCTCTTTAGACCTCCTGCAAAGGCTGCGATTGTATCCAACGTGAATAATAAAAACGAACGTACGTTTTGTTTTCCCGACCGCGCAAGGCGAACGCAGGCGCGTCCGCCGTTGGCTTCAACTGTTGGTTGACTGGTGCCGCCGAGCCGGCCGGCGCGTGGTTTTCAGCTTGCTCGCAGGCGCTTGCAAACGCCGCAGCTTTCCCGGGCGTAAGACGCCCCGGCAGAAAATTTCCGTGAGCTTTCTGATCACTTGATCGTCGCTCAAGCCTAAGTGGTTATTGCCGCCGAACAGTTTCTCGACCAAAAAATAGTTGAAGAATTGCATGTAGGCGGCGGTGAATCCGACCGCCGGGTCAACGCCATCGTAGAGCGCGCCCTCGCGTTTGAGCGCCGCGAACTGCGGGGCGAAGCGGCGGCGCAAACTGGCGGCGAGGCCATCAAACATCTTGCGAAAGTGGCGATTCTCAAACTCCAACACGTCTATGTACATCAGCAGCCAGAAGTCCGAGTGCGCGCTGACCAACTCTTTGATCATCTGCCCGAACCGGACGAGGCTGTCGGGCCGGAACGGCTCATCTACCTCTTCAAAGATCGCGCGCAGGCGCGCGTCAATCACCTTCTGGTAGCGGGCGATGATGGATTCGAGTATGTCTTCCTTAGTGCGATAGTAGTTGTAAAGATTGCCGAGCGAAGCGTCCGCGCCGGCCGCAATGTCGCGCATCGAGGTGGCATGGAAGCCGCGTTTGATGAACAGTTCGCGCGCCGCCTCCTCGATCCGCGCGCGCTTCTCTTCCATCACCTCATGACTGAGCTTCGGCATCCCTGTGACCAAAAACGAACGTCCGTATTTTATCCATCTGGCGCGCGCTGTCAATACTTAAATTGAGCCTGGCCTGTGCGCCGGCCAGTTACAATGACAAACCACACGAACATCGAACTCGCATTTTTGTTTGTGCCGCTTCGCGGTTGATTATCTCATTTGAGTTTAGCGGGCGACGCGGAAGGAGTAGCTGGTGACTTCTTCGGGAGCGCCTGCGGCGGTCAGCCCGTTGAGTTTGACGCGGTAATCGCCGCGCGTTAAGAGTGCGGCGGGCACGTCGAAGAAGATGGCAGGCGCGCCGCCCGTCGCCTGTGCTTTGAGGTTGTCTTGCGTGTAGAGCGTGCGCTTGTCGTCCGTCTGCAACACGACTTGATAGGTCAGGTAATCATTCGCCGGTAACTCAAGTTTTAAGCGCACGACGTTGGCCGCTGCGGGCAGAACGATGCGCTTGAATTCGCCGCCTACGGCTCTGTTTGCGCCCGGTGTCAACTCGACTAGGAAGATGTTGGCGGCAACTTCGCGGCCGGCTGTGTGGCGCGCCCGCCAGTTGCTTGTGCCGAGCCATGTGCCGACGGACACAAAGAGCAGGAGTATCGCTGCCAGCGCCCAACTGAGGGCCGGGCGGCGGGTCGAAAAGAGTCGCGTGATGAAGCTTGAGCGCGCGGCGGGGCCGGGTTTATCAACTTCAGTTGCCGGCGCTGCCGCGCCCTCGGCGGCGGCGACGTATTGCCGCAAGGCCGCCGCGAAAGTCAACTGCTGGCGGCGCGCAGGGGTCACTAAAAAGTGTTGCTCGAAGCGCTCCCGTTCCGGCGCGGTGAGTGCTCCGGCGAGATACTGATCCACCAGTTCGTCCTCGGCGATCAGCAGTTCTTCGTAGAACTCGCTGTCCGTCAGCAGTCGTTCTTCGAGATTTTGCTGGCTGTCCGGAGACAATTCGCCTAGTAGATATTGTCGAACCCCCTTTTGCTCCTCAGTCTGTGACTCCAATGGCCCCTCCAAATCAAATTGCTCTCTACTTTATATTGAAGATCGCGCCGATTGATTTCAAGCCGCCCGGCTGACGACACATTCCTGCACGCACTTTTGCAGCGTCGCGCGAATCCGGTACGCGCGAATTCGCAAGGCGTTGAGCGCGATCCCCAACCGTGCGGCCAACCGTCGCCGGTGCTCTATCTTAGCCCGTTTCTCCTCCTGATAGTATTGCAGCACCAGTTCGCGTTCGGCCTGCATCAGCCGCTGCATACAATGTTCGAGACACTCATATTCAGGCTCAGCTTCTGCAACTTGCGGCGGCGGCGGTGGCGCGGGCACGGGTCGGTATCTCTTGCGCAGATGTTCGAGATGAATGTTATGCGCGACACCATAGAAGTAGAGCGCCGGGTCGCCGACATAAGTGGGCGTAACCTCCTCGATCTTGCGCATGATCCGGTCGAACGTCTCGTCGGCTAAATCCTCCGGCTCGGTACAGCCGCGACAGGTAAAGATGGTAATGAGCCGGCGGCGTATCTCTTCATACTTGACGGCGGCGCGTTCGCGCTCCGGATTGAGCCAGTTCAGCAACTTATCAAAAGACTCTTTATCGAGGTGTTGTCCGTGTTCCATTATTAAGCTGCTATCCGTTTTTCATTTTGCCTGTGGGTTCAACTGTCGAGCAAGGCGGCCCTTCATCCGGTGCGACTCGGCCGTGCGTCCATCTGATCGCGACAAACGCGGCCACAGCAATGCAGAGCAGGAGCAAGCCCGCGAGTTCGGCTTTCAGCCCGACACTGTGTGCGTTGTTATTGATGCGCAGGTTTCGATTGTAGTCGCCCTGCAAAGTGAACCCGGCCCAGAAATAGGGCGCATGCCAACGTTTCTGCTGCCGCATCCAAAGCTGCGCTTGCTTGAGCGCCGCCGCCGGCCGCTGCCCGTCCTTGAGCACGCCTTGATAGAAACGGCCCATCAACGCCGTCGTCGCGTCGTCATCAACGCGCCACAGACTAGCCATCACGCTCGACGCGCCAGCGTACATGAAGCCGCGCGTTAGTCCAATCAAGCCTTCGCCTTTGACCTCTTTGCCCAGCCCCGTGTCGCACGCGCTCAAGACGACAAGCTCGACCGGCAGATTCAGATTATAGATGTCGCGCAGCCGCAAAAAACCGTCCTGCGGCCGGCCCTGCTCATCCACCAACGACAGCACGATGCTCGATTGTTCCGGGCGCTCGCTGTTGAGCAAGCCGTGCGTGGCGAAGTGGATGATCTGATATTGGCTCAACTCCGCGCTCATGACCTGCGTCCGATTGGCCGCAAACCCGGTGAACGCCAGACTGTCGCCCGCAGGCGCGATGGCCATGATCGACTCGGCCTCTTCGCGTGAACCCAACAGACGCGGGATACCGTGCGCCATATCTATCGCCGTGAGATCGCGTATGGCGCGATCAAGGGCCAACGGCGTGGGCGCGGCCGCCGGTGCGTCTGCTGGCGGCGAAGCGTTTGGCCTGACGCGCGGATCGTCCGGCTCAAAGACCGGATCGGCTAAGATGGCCACCGCTTTAGGCGCAGGCGCGCGCTGCCCCGTGCCCGCGCGCATGACCGATAACAGAGAGGCAGAAGGCAGCGTCACGATCTCATGTTTGACGACGAGCGGCAGCGCATTAGTTTCAACTGCTGCTGCGTTCTCTGGCTGCGCCGCGCGCGGGAGCGGCAACGCCGCGAAGGGGATGTATTGCAGCGCCCCATCAGCGACCAGCAACAGACGCTTGTCGCCCAACTGTGCGGCGGCAGGCCCTAACACCATCTCGCTGAGTTCGGCCGCCTGTGTCCAATATTGTGCCTCCGCTTCGGCCATGCGTGCCTGTCTCTGCGCCGTCGTCTCGCCCGGCAGAGGCTGACCCGCGCGCAACAGTTCATAGACGCGCCGCGCGGCGCGCTCGATCTTGTCGCGCGCCGGCAGTTCATAGCCGATCATCTGCGCGCGACTGACGACCCATAGATAACTGCGCTCGTCGCCCAAAGCATACTCAAGCAGGAGCGTCTGATCGTCGAGGACTTGTTGTTGTATCTCTTCGAGCCTGAGCGGCTGCGGTTGCGTCAACGCGGCATAGAGCGGATTCTGCGCGCGAATCTGCATCTGCACCTGCTCGTACTCATTGGTCGCGCCGCGCATCTCTGCGGCGAGCGCCGCCGCTTGCTCATCTGTGGGCGGCCCTCCAAGCAGGTGCATCTGGCGTTCGTCCAATCTGTCGAGGGCACGTTGCAGCGCTTGCTCACGCGCCAGCAGCGCAGGGTCTGCGCCGCGCCGGATGTCGGCGCGGCCTTCGACCAACATATCGAGCAGACTGCGCGCGCGGGCCAGTTCGCTCACCTGTAAGGCGACAGCGTCGAGGCTCGCGTCCGGGTGTGTCCTGTTCATCTGCATGAGGACATCAATGTAGAGTTCGTAATGCTGCCGGACGGCGGCCAAGTATGAGGCCCGCAGGTCGAGGTTGATGACCTTGACGCGCAACGCTTCGATGATTTTAAGCGTCGCTTCGAGTTGCGCGCGCGCCGCTTCAAGCTGGCCAAGATCGCGCTCCACCCGCGCCATTTGATTGCGCGTCAAGACCTCTACGGCGCGGTCACCGGTCGCGCGGCTGAGCGGGAGCGCCCGCGCGAGATAGTCGCGCGCCGCACGGTTGCGGCCCATCGTGCGGAGCAGGTCGCCGAGGTAATTTAAGGTGATGGCTTCGGCGCGGCGATTACCCGCCTTGCGGTAGAGCACCAACGCGCGCGTAAAATCTGTTTGCGCCTCTGTTCTCTGGCCGGCGGCCTGCGCGGCACTGCCGATGTGATTGAGGGCCAAGGCTTCTAAGGTCGGGTCTTTCAACTGCCGGCTCAACGCGAGACCGCGCGCATAGCAGGCTTGCGCCTGTTCGTTCCGGCCGAGCAACGTATAGACGTTGCCGACGAACTGACTGGTTTGCGCTTGGCCGAGAAGATTGCCTGCGGCCGTGTAGTGCGTCAATGCTTGCTGATATTGCTCGAGCGCGCGGTCATAATCGCCCAACGTCTCGTACACGTAGCCGAGGTTGTTATGGATAACCGCCTGGTTGAAGATGTCGCCCATCTCAGTGGCGATCTGCAACGCTTGTTGATGATGATCGAGCGCTTGCTGATTCTCGCCGAGCGCGCTATAGCTGCCGCCGATGGCCGTCAACGTGCGGCACAGCCCGCTCAAGTTATGCGCCTCGCGCCAGAGTGGTAGAGCCTGCTGGTAAGCCGCGAGTGACTCTTCCAATTCGCCTGCGTCGTTATAGACGTAGCCGAGATTGAGTAACACCTGCGCTTGTTGGGGTCGGTCGCCGGCCTCCTCCGCCAAGGTTAGCGCCTGCTTGAAACCTTCAAGTGCCTGCGCCAGATTGCTGCCGAGATAGGCGGCCAAGCTCTGACTGTCGAGCGCCCGCGCCTCGATCCGCTTATTCATTAGCTGGCGGCTCAGTTTGAGCGCCGCTTGGGCGTGTCGGACGGCGTTCGTTGTGTCGCCGAGATAGGCGCACGCGAGACTCAGTTTGTAGCGCGCCTCAGCTTCTTCTTGCCGGTCGCCACCAAGCTGCCAACCTTTGAGTGCCTGTGCATAATAAGTGTGGGCCTGCGCGTAGTCGCTCAAGGTAAAATAAATATCGCCGACGCTCATCTGCGCGCTGTTGAGCTTCACTCGCTCGCCGGCGGTTCGCCAACAGGAGATGGCTTCGCTATATCGGCTGACGGCGCTTTGGAAGGAGCTAAGTTTCCACTCGGCGCGCAATCTTTCTGCTTCGGCAATGGTCTGCTGCACATCCGCGCAGCGCGCTGTCGGCAGCCGCGCTTCGGCGCGTGTCGCTTCTGAACGTGCGCCCTCAAGCCAATGCGCCGCACGTGCCGCGCGCCCACTTACGAACACCAAGAGCAGGATAAAGATGGCGGCGAGACGAGGCACACGGCGCTGGCTGAGTTGGGGGAACATCATCGTGCTTTATTATGGGAATTATGCCTTTGACAAACCCATTATTTTTTACTAACCGCAACAAGAGCGACTATGAGGCCGAGCAGGCTTATCAATGTGGTGAGTATCGGAGTGATAATCTTAATCCACCATTCAATACTCTTTCGCCGTTCCTCTTTTATTAAGTTGGTAACACCTGCCCTTCCAGCATCGGATAACCAATAAGGCCCCTTCGATTCCGCACTCCTATTACACCACCACTTAGGATTCTCTGGAATTTCTATACCTAACTGACGTGCTTCAACAGTCAGCAGGCTAGACTCAAACATCTCTAATTCTTGCGCGTGCTTTCTATACTGATGCTCCAATTCTTCCTCAACAGTATGGTCACGGTGCTCATAGTGTGTTTGCTGATAGAACGTGGTTACTTCATCAACCGCAATTTCCATATTGCGGAGAAGTTCACGCCTCTTTAACTCTATTTCTCTATTTCTTCGCAGCACGCTTCTTCGCTTCTGATTTAGTCTTAGCAGGCTTAGGGGGCGGGGGCGTATTCAGCAACGCGGCGAGCGCGTCTTCAAACTGCATCGGGTGAAGGCTGAGTTTACCCGCCCGTTTCGTTGTCGCCTTTTTCGGCGCTCTTGCTTTCTGGCTCTGCTTCTTTGATTTCATCTTTCTTCTTTTCTGGCGGCACGCCGCGCAAGAGATTCATCTGTTTAGTTACTGCCGACGGAGCGATTATCTTCAAACCTTCAACACACGGATCGCCGTTCAATCTTATTAAGTCCGATGCCTTCTTATGTGGCCCAGCACCGTCAAGAGTGTGGAACTCGTCCGCCTCATAAATAAGCGCCGTCGCTAAGTGTATAGAGTCAGGGGTCGCAACCTTGATGCCTTTTTGCAGTAAGCAATCCCGAATCTGACTACTCTTGCGACCGACCCTCTGATCGTGAGCGACCATCCTGACATTCCTACGCTTAAATACCCCTTCCCACTTTGTATAGGCTTCGGCCGGTGTTCTACTACGAAGGATTTCCGAGTCCGTGATTATAGAAGTTATTAAGTATATTTGATTGTTATTGACTTGCCGCGCCGTTGCTTCAATGCCATCCATAATCTCATCAGGCCACTGCTCGTCTTGTAGCCAAGCAAGGAAGATGGACGTATCCCAATAGATAACTTGTTTACCAGCCCTCATCGCGTATCGCCCGAACGAACTCCGCAGAACTCATGTCGCCTGTGGCGTTTGGTGCGATGCCGCGTAGGTCAAACAGAGTCGGGAGTTCATCATCTGGTGGAAGAATGTTAAGGTCAGATACGTTCATAGCGTAGGGGAAATCGCCCCACTTCTTGTAGCGAAGCTCTCCGTAAACTTCAACGTGAGAATCAATCGCGGCCTTAACCTTATCCCTCAACCGCTTGGGGAAATTACAAACAACCTTCTTAGCTCCAATCACGGGGTAGATGTGAAAGATGCTAGTATTGTGTAGATTTAACCACTCAAGCATGCCAGATAGAGAGCCTTCTATTAACTCATCTGGGCCGATAATCTCAGATACTTTAGTCTCGAACTTCTTATCAATTTCTACCTTACGCCTACGGCTTGTGGTAATCGTAATGCCCGCAACATGCTTATCGAGCATAGTCCCCAAGTCACGATAAGCCTCAAGCGCGGGCAGATCGAAATCTTCCGGCGCATCCGTTTGCTTATCTATCATGTGCAGCGTGGTAAAGAACTTCTTGATCGTACTCTTGGCTATCTCTCTCCCTTCTTCTGGCTTTAGCGGCGTAGGTTCTATCGTGACGGAGAGTGGGCTAGAGTGTCTTACTTTCACAATCCTGTAGTAAAGCTCTGGCTCATCCTTGCCCGTGATAGTTCTCTCCGTCTGCTTTAACGCGCTCTTGACCGCTTGCAGTTGTTTGATGAACTCAGACAGGCGCAGGTGTCCATCATCTTCGGATGCGCCTACAAGCTCAACGGTGATTCGTTCGCCAGCCCGTACAATCGCGCGGCGTCTGCGTTTCGGTGTTGGCTTAGACGATTCCTCTGCCATTACTACAGCCCCCCTTACTCCGACGCCGCTTCTGATGAGTCCCGATACATCAGTCGCTTTCCTTCAAAACCCTTGATCGCTTCAATAGTGCGCTCGCCGTCTTCAATCTTCCGATTGTTGAACCTGAAATCAAACTCGGAAAGATAACGATGCAAGTGCAACTTGCTTACATGATGGTAAGTGCCGATGATGTCGCGCTTCAAAAGCGCATGAACGCTCTCAGATGTATTAACGTGAGCATCGCCGCGCACATATTCGCCTGCGCTATGGTTCACGCTCTCATGCCCCGCGAACTCAGCTTGCGCGAAAGAATAAGACGGGCTTTCGTCTGTCATAATCTGCGCGGTCAGCACGATGCAATCCTTCATCGCCGCTTTTAGATTCTCGCCCGTGACGCTTTCCATGTAGATGGACTTAACGCGCCCCTCGCGTTCAACTAGCGTCACAACTGGCGCTTTGCCGACCGTGCCGCGACCTTGAACCTTGCGCTCGCGCACGCTCGCGTGCATGTTCTTTGCTTTGCCGCCGACATACGTTTCGTCAACTTCAACTATGCCGGATAACTTGCTCGCAAAAGAACCTTGTTCCATCGCGTAACGAATGCGGTGCGCCATGAACCAAGCGGATTTGTAAGACTTGAGGCCAAGCATGCGCATTAGCTGATGCGCGCTCATGCCTTTCTTAGAAGAACAGAGAAGATGGATCGCTAGTAGCCACTTGTTTAGCGGGATGTGGCTGTCTTCAAAAATAGTGCCGACGGTCACGGTGAACTGCTTACGACAAGCCTTGCACTTTAGGACACCCTTACGGACAGGGCGCGTGGATTCTACTCTAGGAGTGAGGCGGTAGGCTAGAGTAGATTTACAGCGCGGGCAGACAGGGCCGTTGGGCCAGCGCATCAACTCTAGGAACTCGCGCGCCGTGTCTTCGTCGCTGAAGTGCTTGCCAAGAGTCGCTAAGTTGAGAGTGTCGCCCATCGCTTCGCTCCACAGATCGGGATGTCTTATCTGTGGAACATTGTCTCATAGATGGGTGGGTTTGTCAAGTGCATAATTCCCTTTATTATGCTATCGCGACCGGCAGTGCTTCTCTGCCCTTGTACCGATTGCGCCGGGTTATGAAGTATAGTGAAAGTCAGTTAACGAGCACCGGAGCACGGGATGGTGAACATGACTTATCAAAGGCGGCGAGCTGCTACTATGCGCTCCTCTATCTAACACGAACCGGTTGAGAGTTCAACAATTTTGCGGCCAAACGGCTATCCAGACCGGCACAAACCAAAGCTAGTCTGTTGTCGCGCGGCCGACACACAAAGAAATGGGATGGCCGGTCGCAGCCATCCCACACCACTCAGCGAAAGTTTTGGTAAGCTTTATGCGCCGCACCGGCGTCAACTTTTCGGGCCGGTTGGCGAGGTCGAACCGCCGCTTGCTCCCTTGTCCGGCTCAGTCGTTGGGACAGGGATGAGTGCATGAAACTGGCCAAGGTAGATAATCTCTCTGCCTTCGACCCCGCCTAATATGGCATGCCCGCCGGGGCCGCCCGATAAGACGTCGTTCAAGTCCAATTCAGGATGATCGAGAAACGGGTTCGGATAAATGAACGCGGAAAAGAACGGCTGGCCGAGTGTCTTATCCACCAGCGCATGGACGTTGGCATTCTGTGCGTTTTGCGCCGGATCAAAGGGATAGACACAGGCCAGAAAATGGGCGCGGCCCGGCTCTTCGTCCTTCAGGGAACCGTCCTCGTTAAGCGAGGCCGGGAAGATGAAACCCACGAATGCCGGATGCTCCTGCACCGCTTTATTCGGGGCCGCGTTAGGGTTCGCGCCTGCGGTGCCGGAGCTGCCAGTGCCGCTACTGGCTCCGCCGCTCGTGCTGCTGGCAGGGTTATTGGCCGCTGCTGGATTGTCATTTGGCATAGCTACACGCTCCTTTTTGCAGATACTCTTTTACAGGTTTACTTCTTCCGGGGCTGCTGCTTCGGTCGCGGTGAAGCAGCGCGATCCGGACTATTGGCGCTTAGTTCGCGCGCGGGCCGCAACCCGCCTATTGGCGGCGGCACATTACGAAAAGCGGCTAAGAATTCCTGCGAGCTAAGCACCCGGTCGAATTGTAAGTCTTGCAAGCTGAGCGGCGCGTCAATGACGAACACATCGCTCTGACCTGCGTGCTCTTTAATCACCCAGAAGGCATAAACATAGTAAGCCGGGATGAATAACAGATGGACTAGCGGATCACAGTCGGCATAGACCTGCGCTTCCAGATCGTCGAGTTGCTTGATGGCGATGGCAATGGCGCGGGCGACATCGGAGAGATAGAGTTGACAGAGGCAGAAGTTCGGGTCTTGGGCCGACTGGGCCGAACGAGCGTACCCGACGGTCTGCTTATTGACCTTGATCTGATGATGCCAGCGCTCTGCCGATTTGGCCAGATCGATCAAGTCAGCTCCCGTCTTCAGGCCCTCTTTGATGGCCTCTAGTCCGAGCGTATAGAGCGCGAAAGTTTCGCCTAACTCAAACGATGGAGGCACGGCCTCATCTATAGCCTTGACCGTCTCGCTCAAGGCTAATGGCTGCGCCAGCGCGTTGCCGGCCCCGGCAGCTTGCTGAAAATTTTTCGCCGTCTGCGCGTCGAGCCAATGGCCGACCTTTTGCGCCACGCGCTTTAGATTGTCGGGCGACACATAGTCTGTGTGAAACATAATTAGTTACTCCGGCTTCAACTCATCCGTGAGTTCCGTCCAAGTGTGCAACCACATGCCGTTCTTGTTGGTCGCCAACTCGTCCAAGCGCACTTTTCCCTGCGCGGCGGTAGCTTTCCCCTGCGCATCTGTCAGGTGGAATCTAGTCTTCAGCAAAGGATCGTTAATCCAGACGACAGGTATGCCATCGCTGTTCTGCTCCCAACCTTTAATGATGACCGCGTGCCCGCCGCTGCCATGCTCTGGAAACCATTTTATGCCGACCTCTATCGGGCGTTTCTGCTCGATCTGTTGTTTGATCTGGTCGAAGGTCAAGCGCGCCGGCTGGTTTTGGTTGGCCGCGAGCAATGGTGTGACCTTGACGTTAACCAGTTCCCACAGTTCCTTCATGTTATGCGGGTCGCATCCTTCGGTGCTGAATGTGTCCTCTTGAGCGCCGCAACAAGATGTTGGAGGCTCCAAGCCTTTTTTCTTGCCGACGATAAAGCACTGATCTGCCCGGCGCTGGTAAAAGGCTAAGACCATCTCCACGCACGCAGCCCAGCACCATTGATCTTGTCTTTGCAGCACAGGGTCTATTTCCAATACATGGGGCACTGTCGTTAGCTCAGCCTCGACAATGTCGGGTGCTTTATTCACCGCCAGCAGTTCCGGTGCTTGGTCTTTAGGGATGATAGGAATGCCGACATCAACCTGTAGGGGCATAGATTTACTCCTTAGCTTTTCTCTATCAGAGAATCCTCTCTCAACAGATAATGAATGTTTCGCCCGGAACGTTTCATTATCTCCACTGCGGCGCGCGCATGCCCTTAGCCTGCGACACAAAACGCAACCGTTGGTTGCGACAGTCAACACTTACTGAGTCATCCAAATATCGGCTTCGACCAAGACCTTCGTCGCGTACTCATTGCCGCCCACATTGAGCTTCAACACATAAGTGCCCGGCTCAACCAACGGCCCCTGATTGAAGAGCGCCGCGAAGCCGCCACCGCCACCGCCGCCACCACCGAACCCACGTGGCAGGTTAGCCGGGCGCGGCGGCGGATCGGCGCGCAGATTCCACTGCACGCGGTTGATGCCGGCCTCTTTTGTGCCCACGATGTTGCGCACGACCTTACCCGTGTAATCCGAGATCGTGATCTTCACATCGCCTGCGGGCGCAGACTTCAGGTAATAGCTGATCGCCGTGCCCGGCTGCGGATTCGCGCCGCGAAAGACCTTCGCGCCCGTCGCCGCGCGACTCAAACGCACGTCCGTCAACCACTGTGTGCCCGGTCGCACGTCAAACAGATGCACGTCCGCGTCCGTCACCTTGCTTGAGAGTTGTTGCAAGGGCGTGATGTCGTCGAGGATGTAGATGCCGCGCCCGTGTGTGCCGACGATGAGGTCGTTATCGCGCGGGTGGACGAGTATGTCGTCTATGCGCACCATCGGCAGCCCCGACATGAAACGCTTCCAAGAGCCGCCGCCGTCGAGCGAGATGAATAAGCCCAACTCAGTGCCGACGTACAACAGTTCTTTGTTCTTCGGGTCTTCACGGATGACGTTGACCTGTCCGCGCGTTGGCAGATTGTTCGCGATTGCCTTCCACGTCGCGCCGTAGTCGTGCGTGATATAAAGGTAAGGCTTCCAATCGTCGAAGCGATGACCGTCAACGGCCAAGTAACAAGTGCCCGCGTCGTAGTGCGACGGTTCGACGCGCGCGATGTGATAAAGCTCGCCCGCCTTCTCAGCGAGCATGGGCACGTTCTTCGCCACGTTCATCCAAGTCGCGCCGCCATCGCGGCTCAACTGCACGTTGCCGTCGTCCGTGCCGGCCCAGATGATGCCGGGCAGCAGGGGCGATTCAGCAATCGTCACGATGTAGCCATAGCTCGTATAGCCGTCGTTCTTCGACGCCATCGGGTCTTTGCCCGCGACACCCATGATCGAGAGCGTGTTGCGATCTATGTGCTTGGTCAGATCGGCCGACGCAGTCCAAGTGTCGCCGCGATCAAGCGACTTGAAGAAGCGGTCGCCGCCGACGTAGAGGATGCGCGGGTTGTGCGGCGAGACGACGAGCGGCGTGTCCCAATAGAAACGAAACTGCGTGTTCGGCGGCGGCGCAGGCACGATGTTTGAAGTCGTCGCGCCCAAACTACCGAAGCCGCCGAAGCCTTGCGCGGCGGCGGCAGCGGCGACTGCCTGCATCGCTTCTTCCTGCGATTGCTCTGCGGGCGTCGGAGATGGCGTTGCGCCCGCAGCTTGTTGTTGTCCGCTTGCGGCTGCGCCTTGTTGTCCGCCGCGACCACCGCGTCGTTGCACGGCCGCGCGCGGGCGGATGCTGACGCTACGCCCGGTGTGCATGTCGAGTCGGCTCATCGCGCCGTTTTGCGATTCGGAATAGACGATGGTGTAGTCGGTCGGATCGGCTTGCGAGTAGAAACCATCGCCGCCGCCGGTGCGATACCAGTCGGCGTTCGTAATCCCAGCTTGATTGCGCGTCTGACTCGGCGCACCCCAAGAGCCGTTGTCCTGCAAGCCGCCATAGACGTAATAGGGCTTGCGCATATCGGCGGCGACCGCATAGAACTGCGCCGCCGGAATCTGATTGTTGTACTCCCACGTCACGCCTTGATCGTAACTCGTATCCAAGCCGCCGTCGTTGCCGAGCAGGATGTGCTTGTCGTTGTTCGGATCGATCCAGATCGCGTGGTTGTCGCTGTGCGGAATGGCCGGCTCCAAAGACTTGAAGGTCTTGCCGCCGTCGGTCGAGATGCTGAAGTTCAAGCCGCCGACATAGACGGTCTCTGGATTCTTCGGGTCAACACGAATCTGACTGTAGTACATCGGGCGGTTGTTCTCGTTGCTGACGATGCGCCACGTCCGCCCTTTATCGTCCGAGCGCCAGACGCCGGGCTTTTTGGGATCGAGCGGCGCAGGCGTAGGCGTTGCATTGGGGTTCGGCGTTGGCGATGGACGCGCGCCGGGCGTGGGCGTTGGTGATGCGCCGGGCACGGGCGTCGGCGTCGGTTGCCCGCCGATGACCGGCTCCTCGCCGCCTGTGCCTTGACTTGCGCCGACTTCGATCTGCGCATAGACCGTGTTCGGGTTCGAGCGCGACGCGTCGAGGCCGATGCGACCGAGAATCTTTTCTGTCGGCAATCCGCTGCCTTCAAGTTTTTTCCAAGTGCGACCTGCGTCGGTCGTCTTCCAGATGCCGCTGCCCGCGCCACCACCGTTGAAGCCCCAAGAGGTGCGGCGGCGTTGATAGCTGGCGGCGTAGAGCGTCTTGTTGTCTGACGGATCGAGCACGAGGTCTGTGAAGCCCGTGTTCTCGTCAATGAACTTGATATTCGTCCAGGTCTTGCCGCCGTCAACCGTCTTGAAGACGCCGCGCTCTTTGTTCGGCCCGAACAGGTGGCCGGGCACGGCGACATAGACCGTGTTCGCGTCCTTCGGATCGATGACGATGCGCGCGATGGCCTGCGAATCTTCAAGCCCCATGCGCGCGAAAGTCTTGCCGCCGTCGGTTGATTTGTAGATGCCGTCGCCGAAGCTCGAACTCTGCCGGTTGTTCGCCTCGCCCGTGCCGACCCAGACGATGTTCGGATCGGACGGCGCGATGGCGATGTCGCCGATTGAGGCGCTTGAATAGGTGTCGAAGATCGGCGTCCAAGTCGTGCCGTTATTGATCGTCTTCCAGACGCCGTTCGTGGCAAAGCCGACGTAGAAGACAGATGTGTTGTTCTCGACCACGGCGATGTCATCAACGCGCCCGCCCATGCTCGCCGGCCCGATGCCGCGCCAGATGAAGCGCCGGAGCATAGGGTCATCAGACCAGTTGACCGGCGTCGGCGTCGGCGTTGGTGTCGGCGATGCGGACGGCGAGACGGAGGGCGTGGGCGTGGCGGTCGCTGTCTGCGTCGGCGTTTGGGCCGGAGTTTGCGCGGGAGTTGGATTCTGCGCGTGACTGACGATTGTGCCCAGCACTCCGGCGCAGAGTAGGACGATGAGCCACACGATGCCGACGACGGCATCAGACCTTGCTTTCATCAGATGGGCTTCCTTTCACACAGTTTTGCTTGGGCGGTTGGAACACGAGCGTGCCCGTTCGCGTGTCTGTTATGAGTTGCTGATACGCACACACTGGCCCGCCGGTTTTACAGCGTGCGCTTTGCTCGCCGCCGCCCTGTGAATGATTAGAGCCGTTGGAAAATCGTCTGCGGGCGGCGGCTTTTTGCTGACGGGGCAAGCATCAGCCTGCCCCGTCAGCGCTAGCGCAGTCTCATCGTCGGGTCGCCGAAGAGAATCCACGTCCGGCGCACGCTCTCGTCCTGCGTGACGGCCTTCGCGTTCCTGACGGCATCGCCCAGAGGCGTTGCCGGCTCATTGAAGAGTTGCCGGTAGAACTCTCGATCCATCGCCGCTTGCCCGTTCAGGTCGGTCAGACCCGACGAAGCCCAGACGGCGACCGCCCCACCCTGCGGCGCTTTCAAGAACGCTTCGGCCAGACTGTCGCCGTTCAAATCTTGGAAGAAACCGTTGAGGCACGTCATCGTCGTGACGAGCGGCACGCGATTGCCATTTGTTAAAGCCGCCACGTCGCTCGCGTTCAGCAGGCCAGAGCCTGTCCACAGGCCGACCGAGCCGTGCCCGAAGTAGTTGACCACGAGCGGCCCTTGATTGAGGCTGCTGATGATCTGCGCGCGCACTGTGGCCGTGTCGTTCGTGCCGCGATTGATCGTCTGCACGTTCACGCCGGCCGGCAGCAACGCGCTGACGGCGAGACTGTTGGCTTCAAAGTCGTCGTTGCTGTCGTTGCGATCCGCCACCATGACCGCGCCCGCGCCGGATTGACCCGGCACGTAGTTGACGATGCGCGCGATCATGCGTTCGGCTTCGGCGACGGTGCGCACGGGCAGACGACCGACAGACAGTTCCGGCGTGCCATCGCCATCGGCATCGGCTAACCAATCGTCTGAGACCGTCTCCATCGTGGCGGCCCACAACATCTTCGAGGGCAGTAGGTCGTTATCGCCTTGCCCCAGATAGTTGCGCGGGTCGTAGGTCGCATCGCCGACGAAGAGCGCATAGCGCGGCGCGGTCTGCCAGTTGGTGCGCGTCAAGGCGAGGAAGTCGTGAATCGCTTGCGGCCCGTGTGCGCCATAGCTCAGTTCGTCGTAGAGGTCCTCCACGTCAACGACGGCGACCGACAGCCCTTGACTGCGCCGCAACACTGCCAACGGCTGCACGCTACTCAAGAAGTCGTGCTGCGCGATGATCAGGAAGTCCGCGCCCGCTTGTGGTTGCGCCCACGTCGAAGGCTCGTTCTTCGTTAGGCCCGACGGATGTTCAACCGCGTCATCCGCGAAGGCCAAGATTGTGTGCTGCTTGCTCTCGGAGTTTGCCGTCACACGCACGGTAGCGACGTAGGCGCTGCCATCCCAACTGACGACGGGCTTGTATTCCACAACGCTCTGCGCGTCGCCGATGTCCACCACGCGCACGTTGCTGTTGCTGAAGCCGCCGATAGTGACGGACTGGCCGCTCGTCACGTTGAGACTCAACTTGTCGTCGTCGGCCGCGTAGGCGTGCCGGTAAGTCAGGCGCAGTGTGTCCACGAGGCTGATGTCCATGTCGCCGCCCGCAGACGTGAACTCCAACGTGTTCGCGCCTTCGCGGAGCAGCGTGGCGGGGACGGCGAGCGTGGCCGTCGGATGCGCTTGCCCGTCGAAGTTAAGCTCGTCGATCTCTTCGCCGTTGAAGACGACGTGCACCGCGTGGGCTTGCTCGGTCACGCCTTGCAGCGAGACTTCGAGTTGCGCATCGGCGCGCGCATAGACGTGCTGTAAGTTGAGCGACTCGGCGACGGGCGTCGGCGTGATGATCTGACCGAAGAAGTTCTCCGCGTCGCCGTTATTGAGACCGGAGAAATAGATCGAGCGGTCTTTAAGCTCGACCGTGTAGGCGAAGGTCTTGGCCTTTCTGATCGGGACTGTCCCTCTGTCGGCTTCGTCCGTGCCTGCCGTCGCGCCAGCGTCGGCGCTTGGGCTGCTACTGCTTGGCAGCAGACCCGCTTTGCTCCCCGTGCCTTTGACGTGAGTGATGCGCTGACCGTCGCTTGTCCCGGCGATCAGGTAATAGGTCTGCGTGCCGGTCGTGGGCGTATCAAGCCCTTGCCCGTAGAACTCTATGTAGTCGTTGGCGGTGAACTGTTGGCCATCGCCGGAGACATTGATCGGCACTTCGCGGCCGTCCGCATAGAGTTGCAGCGTGGCGGCGCTTGCGTTCGGGTCGAGACCGGCGACTAACAATTCCGGCTGCGTCACGCGATACCAACCGGCCTTGCGCACGCGCAGCTTCACGCCCGGTTTGGCCGCCACCTCAAACTGCGTCTGCGCCGTCTCGTCATCGAACGACGCGGGCGCACTCAAGCGGGCCTGCTGTTCTTGCCACGAACCAGCCCAGCCGGTTTGCTGCTGCGTCGCAGGACTAGCCGACAACTCGCGCAACAACGTCGCGCGCGCCTGCGCAGACGAATGACGATCAACTGTGCCCGCAACCGGCACGACGGGGCCGTGCATGGTGCGTGCGCCGTTGAGGTCAACGTCTTCGAGCCAATACTGCGCGGCCGGCGCGCCCGTCGGCAGATGATCGAACCAAGTGTAGGACTGGCCGGCGGTGAGCGCGGTCTGCTGACCCGCGAGCAAGGCTGAGCCAGCCAAGAGCGCAGGCGTGACGCGCACGCGCGCGCCTGCCACTTCACGATACACGTGGAAGCCGAGGTTGCGGACTTCGTAGCCGGTCTGCCAGCGAAGCATCACTTCGCCGTTGTCAACAGTGGCATTGAAGTCGCGCAGCTTGATGGCGGTTGGCGCAGTCGCCTCGCCCAGCGTCCAGTCGGAGAACGAAGTCGCGCCAAGCACGGTCGCAGTGTGCAGGACAGGATTGACGACGCCGGTCACGGTCGTCACGGTGTTGCCGTCAATCTTGAAGATTTGATAGAGGGCTTCTGTGCCGTGTACATCCGACGCTAGATAGTTGAAGGTCAGGTTGGCTTGCGTGATGCCGTTGTTGGTTAAAGTCCAATAGCGTTCGAGCGCGGTCGTGGTGTGGCCGATGCGCGGCTGGAAGGTGTGCAAGGCTCTGGCCGTGACATCGCCTGAGCCTGCGGTCGCGTTGATCGTGACGGGCGAGTAACCTGCATCGCCTACGTCGAAGGTGAAGCTGCCCGTCGTAGAGTAAATCTTCTTGAGGTTGCCGAAGACGTAGCTCGCGCTGGAAGCGCCGGTTGACGTGGCCGAGCCGCCGAGCGTGAGTGTGTTCGCGCCCGTATTGATGATGCCGCTCGTCAAGGTGAGCGTGCCGCCGATTGATAAGCCGGAGCCGAGTGTGACGGAGCCTGAGCCGCCGGTGCGATTGATGGTCAGGCTCTGCAAATTCTCGCTGCCACTGACGAAGGTGAGCGTGCCCATCGGGCCGGTCGCGCCGCCATCTTGCAGAGACATGCTGGCCGCCGCATCGCCGATGAAGCCTGCGCCTGCGGGGATGCTGCCGATGTTCGCGCCGAGCGTCAGCGTCTTGCCGTTGAGCGTGACGGTGCTCGTGGCAGTGCTGAAACTGATCGAGTTCCCACCGCTAGGCCCTAATGTCGTTGTGTTGGAATTCAACTGCACAGTGCCGCCACTCTTGTTGACGACGACGTAAGGCAGCGTCGCCGTGCCACTACCGTCCGCGAGGGTCTGCGTGTTGCCGCCGGTAAAGAAGACGGCGCGGTTGTTGGCGTTGAACGTGCCGTTGTTAGTGAAGTTGCCTTGCAGGACGAGGTCGCCGCCGCTACTGGTTGAAAGATTCAGGCTACCGCCGCTCTCGATCAAGACGTTCTTCGTGATGGTGAGCGCGGCCGTCATCGCATGGAAGGGCGGGCCGTCCAACACCATCAGGAAACGACCGCCACTCTTGGCGTCGAGACTGCCGGCGATCTGCCGCGCCACATTCGGCGTCATGTTGCCGATGTCCACGTCCGTGCCGGTGTTGACTTGCACGTCGTTCGGATAGCCGGGGCCGCTCGTCGTGCTCCATTCTGTGCCGCGCCCATAGACGCAGGTGCAGTCGTAGGTGAGCGTCGAGGCGCTGCCATAGGTCGGCGCATTTGTGTTGACGAAGCCGCCGCTGCCGAGTGTGAGCGTGCCGTTGATGTTGGTTAGGGATGCGCCGAAGTCCACGCCCTTAAAGATCGAGACGTTGACGCCGGTGTCGAAGGTGAGCGTCTTGGAGTTGTTGTTGGTGACGCTCTTGTCGCCGCCGGTGATGGCGAACGTGCCTGTGCCTGTGATGGTGCGTGTGGCGGGCGCGGCAGAGCCGCCGACGAGTATGTTCGTGCCGGCGACCGCGCCGTTGAGCGTGAGGCCGTTGTTGCTGTTGCCGAGATCAATGCCACCTGCGTTGACGATTTGCAGGGCGCTCCCGCCGCTTGGGCCGGTCACGATCACGTTGGTTGCGGGGCTGCTACTGAACGTCAGATTCCCGCTTGCTTTATCAACGATGAGATAGTCGAACGTCTCAATGCCGCCGCCCGATACGGTGACGGTCTGCGTGCCTGCGCCGTTGAAGAAGACGGCGCGACCGTTGGGCGTGAACGTGCCCGCACGCGTCCAGTTGCCGCCGACCTTGAGGTCGCCGCCGTTCGCGGTGGAGAGGCGTAGTGTGCCGTTGTTGATAACGTTCTTCGACACGGTGATGGCAGCGGTCATCGCGTTTGTGCCTGCCATCTCGAAAGTCGAGCTGGTATCAATCGTCAACGTCCCGGCCATCTGTCGCGCTATACCCGTCCCACTATTCGCGCCCATGTCGAGTGTCGTGTTGTTACTAACTTGCACATTGTTCGGGAAGCCCGCTCCAGATGTGGCGCTCCATTCAGAGCCACGACCATACGTGCCGCCAGCGTTATATTTAAGCAACGATGAACTGCCGTAATTTGGTGGGTGCGAGTTAGAGACGAAGCCGCCGGTGTTAATCTGGAAAGTGCCGTTGACCGTGCCTGTTGATGCTCCTGTGTTAAAGTCAATCCCCCTTCCAGTTTTCAGTGTGCTCGTTGAGTCAACGGTGATAGTGCCAGCGACAACGAGCGTATCTGCCGCTCCACTTTGCATATCAACTGTACCACCGTTGTTAATATTCAAAGTGGTCATGTTGAAATTATTGCTGCTAGTAGATTTCAGGGACATTGTGCCGCTATTTACCGTCACTGTTCCGATTGGGTTGTCTCCAGAACTCCCGACTCTAATCTTTGTAGCTCCTTGAGTTTGATCCCAAGTTCCCCCGTTAATTGTAATGGTAGCGGTATTGGATGTTCCTCTCATTTCCACCGCACTACCGACAGTGAAGTTTCCCGCTGTTAAGATTAAGTCAGTGAATAGAAAATTAGCTGAAGTTGTAGCAAGAGTGAGTGTCCCTGATGGCTTATTGACCTCCATCTTAACGAAAGTAACACCGGCAGTATAGTTAGTAATTGATTGTGCTCCCGTTCCAGTGAAAATCAATTTCGCGCCAGCAGTCCATGTTCCAAAGTTAGTTGGAGTTCCGCTGGTCATTGTCATATTGCCGTTAATGCTCAATGTGCGGGTCGCGGCATCGAAAGCAATCTTCGACGTGCTGGCGCTAAAACTAATGTCATTACACGCGGCGTTGTCAATGTTGACAGTCACCGTATGAGTGGCGGCGATAGTTACATTATCGGCAGAAGTGGGGACAGTGCCCGTGCTCCAGACAGTGGGATCATTCCAGTTCCCCGTCTTAGTGCTGGTTATATTCGCCGCCTGCCCGACCGGATTTAATAAGATTGCTAAGGCTATGACGCAGAACGCCGCCGCTAAAAAGAAGCCTACTCGTTTCATAAATCCTCCACCGTTGTTGCTCATCTTCTAATCCATGCTCGATGCGGGGTCTATTGCTCCGCGCTTGCGTTGCTGCGAGGGATACGCACGCGCGGGCGCGGCCGTATCACGGGTCACTTGGTTGCCCTTGCTTGTTCGCTTGAAAGCGCGCCGGATTGCTGTGGCGCTCGTCGTGTGTGGGTGGTACGGGCAGAGCTTGGTACGTCTTCGGCGCTCTGCCCGTACCCGGCTAAACTTCCCTTAGCTCGTCGTCTTCTTCTTGGTTGCCTTCGCGCGCTCGCTGGCCCGTGTGCCGCCCGCCTCTTCATACTGCGTCGAGTCGGGGCCATAGAATGCGCGTATGCCACTCAGCGCGCGCGATGTCATGTCGCTCACGCTGCCGGCCTTGTCGTTCGTCGTGTTGACGAGGTTGGTCAACTGCCTGCGCGTCTCTTCGGTCTGCCCGCGCAACGTGAGCAACTCGTCCAACGACGCTTTGAAACTAACCTTCGTAATCTCGCCGAGCTTGAAGTCATCATTGGCGTCCCAGACGCGCATAATCCTCTCGGCGGCAGCGATCACTTCGTCCAAAGATTTACCTTTAGGCATCTTTTCGACTCCTTTTGCTTCGACTCAAGGAGAAGCCTTGAGTGAGAATTAAGCGCCGCGCCCGCGCGAAACTGCCGCCCGCCGCACGCTTAAGGTTGAGAACTTTCGACATGCGTTTTGGGCATGCCGGCTACTTTGAGACAGACGGTGCGAACTTCAAGGCTTCCGTCTCAAACCTACTATTGCGTTCTCAATCAAAGTGATGTCCCTCGGAACTCACCAAATACAGCTATCAAAGAGATTGACCAAGCCGTAGCAGCTTGCTACAGCCCCGTCAAAGACTGCTACAGCCCCATCAATAACTCCTACAGGGCTATCAATAACTGCTACAGCCCCATCAAAGAGTGCTACAGCCCTATCAAAGACTGCTACGGGACGATCAAAGACTCTGACAGTGCCATCAAAGACTGCTACGGGGCTATCAAAGAGTGCTACAGCCTCGTCAAAGAGTGCTACAGCGCCATCAAAGAGATTGACAGCCTCGTAGCAGTCTTTGATAGCCCCATCAAAGTCTTTGACAGCACCGTCAAAGACTTTGACGGGGCTGTCAGTGCCCCACCTTGAAATCTCTCTTTTGTTTAGTGAACTTACAGTTTGTTCACGGAAGATTAAACTACTCGCGTGCCGCATCATTCGACGTTAATTACTTGGTGGCACGCAGGAATCGCCCCCGGCGCGGTCACGTCCAAAGTGTATTTTCCGCTCTTGTCTTGGCTTATCTTGCTGCCATTAATGGTGATCGCTTGCGTCGCCCCGGCCCCGATGTTAATGGGCGGCGCGGGCGCGATCACGAAACCAGCCTGCACGTTATCGAGTTCCTTAGCCTTGAGTGTGAAGGCGACGGCAGCAGCACCGCAGTTTTTGAGTTGAACGCTCGATTGAAACGGCAGTGGATTTCCATTCCCGCCCTTGATGGAAGGAAAACTGTAGCCTAGGGCGGGCACAGTCACCGTCCGACTCTTAGGCGTTGGATCAACTCCTGACTCCGATATGAACGTGATAAGGAACGTGCCGTCTTTACAGGTGTCGGTAAGCTGGCCGTTAATATGTGTGAGTGTCATAGTGGCGCTATCTACATTATTTGTCGCGTCCTTGACGCCCGTGACGTTGTCAAAGTTCGATGTCTTGGCGGTCACATCAACAAATACGTTGTAGCTGCGCCCCGCCGCGGGTGGCGCTTCTCTCTGGATCGTCGCTTCCTCATCCACCTCGAACGAGCCGTCGCAGGCGCGTGGGGCGCGGACTGTCGAGTTGCCAACGGTAATTTTCGTCGCTTTCAGTGGCTTCGCACCCGCGCATGCGGCACAGAGCAGTGCCGCGACGATCATATATTTGAAGTATCTCATTTGCGCCCTCCTTCAATTTAACGCACACGCGCCTTGAGGTCAGCCAGCCAAACGTCGCCTTGTTTCACTATCATCTAGCATCCTCTGCTATCAGTCCTTTCAGCGTAATCCGCGCTTCCTTCTTCGGCTAGATTGCGATCCTCTTCGCCAAATTCAGCATACAAAGCCGCCAACTGTGATTCGTCAACGACGTGCGGCTTGCCGCGCGCGCGATATTTGAGAAACGCCAGATACTCGGCAACCTCTTTGAGTTCCGCATCGCTCAAGGTCTCAAGCTCTTCCAAGACTTCTTCTTTGGTTGACATAAGCTAGTCTCCAGTTTTAACCCTCATCTTATGTCATATTAAGACAATTCGCATGATGGACAGGACAGGACGCGCGCTCTTGTCAAAACGCCCGCACGCGCGCCTTGAGGCGGACAGCACAGAGGCGCAGCGCGGCTCTGAGTTTGGCCCTGTGCCCGCTCAATGCGATCTGCCGCCCGGCACGTTCAACTGCGACCACGCGACCGAGTATCTGCGCGGCACTAACCGGCGCATCGGCGCTCAAAGCCGCATCGCCCCGCAAGTGAAAACGGCGCGCTGCCCCGCGCTCCCCTTCAATCCGCACGACGCGATGCGCCGTCACGCCGCGCACAGCTTTATAGAGGATGATGTCGCCGCGCCGGACGGCATGCGCCGCGACGGGCATGACCGTCAACGCTTCGCCGTCGCGGATCGTCGGGTGCATCGAATGTCCGCCCGCCCGAAAGCGCACGCCATAACCCTGCCCCAACAACTCTGTGCTCACCTCTAAGAACATCTGAACTACGAAGGTCAGTACCGCCTGCGGTAGCGGGCGGGTTGTGTTTACGCCGTCCGGTCTCTGTTTGCAACGTACACCCGCCCGCTACCGCAGGCGGTACTGACTGCGGCTTGCTTGCGTACAAACTCAACCGCGCGCTCGTCCGGCACGAAACGCAACTCGGACACTTCGACTTGGGAACACGTCTCGGCTAAGAACGCGAGCGTAAAATCTATTCCCGCCGGACTGTGAAAGGGCGGGAAGCTCGCCGCGAACAGACGCGCCGCCGCCTCTGCCGGATGCAACGCCATGATTTCGTTACGCACCCCGCGCCCCAAGCAAAAGATTTTCATCAGTGGCGCACGCGCAGGCTCGAACGTCTGCGCCTCGCCATGCCAAGGCGTGCCGTACATCCAGATGCGCCCGCCCGCCGCGCGCAACACCACGCGCTCATCGCTCAAGATGCGCACGCCCGCTTCGTCGGCCCACAAACGCGCCGTCGTTGACTTGCCCGCGCCCGATTGCCCCACGAACAGATAGCCGCTGCCGTCCGCATCAACCACAGCACAGGCGTGCAACTCTACGCCGCGCCCCGCAGCCAACAAGTTAGAGAGCAACACTTCGTCGAGCGGATACTCCAACGGATAGACCGGCGCACCCGTATCGAAGAAACGACGCGCGCACAGAATCTCGCCGCGCGTCCAATCGGCACTAAAGCGCGCGCGCTTGTACGTGCGCCAAGCGGAGAAGGGCGCGGCGCAGCGAAACTCATAACCACCATCCGCACACGCATACAGACGCCACACGCTGCCCGAATCGAAGAGTTGCCGTTCGCTGTTATGCTCGTCCGGCTCGCCCCAAGCGGTGTTGATGTGTATGTCTGCCTCTGTGTCTGCGGCGACGACGAAACGACTCATCGCCCCTGCCACATAGAGCGGCAGTTCCGTGTCTGCGCTCACAAGCGCGAAGCGTAGGCCAGCAAGTTCGAGACAGACACGCTGCGCGTGGGTCGTCTCCATGCGGGTTTGGTGGTGGACGTGTGGGGCTTCAATCATGTGGGCGTAGGTTGCGCACGGCACAAGGTTTCAAGTGACAAAGGTCGCGGCGCTGCGGCAAACGCAAATCGAGCGCCTCGCTTTAAGAGCCTTGCGCTTGACACGAGACGGTGCTGCAAGTGCCGCCCGCGCCGCCGCCGACCGTGCCGCCCGCCGCCTTGCAAGCGCCCAGCACAGCCTCCTGCGGGCGCAACTCCACACGCCGCAGACGTGGCTTCACATAAGGCAACCTGCGTCGCTCGACCGTCCCCTTCGCTTTCTCCGTCTCGCTCATGCCTTCTCCTTAAACTGCTAACCTAACTACACGAACCGCAACCGCCCACCGCGCCGTCCTTCTGCACCGGCAGCACCGGCAGATAACGGTTAATCGTCGTGCGCAAGCTCTGGCCTTCGGCGCGCTGGCGTAGGCCCTCGACCGTGCGCAGCAACTCTTGGTAACGACTGCCGCCCGCGCAATACTCGCACACGCCATGCGGCGCGACCTCGAAGCCAAGCGTGTGCGCGCGCAGGTGCGATACCTCGCAGAGAAAATCAACCGGCGCTTCCGCGTCGCCGTTCTCTAGCTCGCCGTTCGCCGGACACATCCCACACGTCGAGCGCATCTGACAGGTCGTACACTTCGTCGGGCGCGTCACACGCTTATGGCGCACCGCACGCAGGAAATCATCCCAGCCCGCTTGAAAACTTCCCTGCCGCAGATCATACGTGTCCACGTGCGACAGCACGCAGATGCTCATGCGTCCTTCCGGGTCAATGGCGAAAGAGTTGACGCCGCCGCCACAGGAATAAAGCTCTGCGGCGCGTTGCACAGGGCCGTTGAACTGCGCCGCGATGCGCCGCCATTCGGCCGCGCGCGTCGGGTCAATCAGATCAAGCTCGACGATCTCTTCCGGGCGCAAGCGCACCGCCAGCGGACTCTGCGAACAATCAATGCGCGGACTCATCATCGCATCGTATTTGAACTCGACGCCCAACTCATCCTCCGCGAAACGCTGCATCTCCAATAGCTCATGCTTGTTGATGGTCAGCGCCACGGATTTGAGTTTGAGCGGGAGTTTGCGCTCGCGCAGCAGGCGTATGCCGTTCAAGCAGCGCGCGTGTGAACCGGGGATGCCGGTCAGACGCTCGTAGGTCTCGCGCGTGTAACCGTAGAGCGTGATCTCTATGTTGAAAGGTCGCCACTCGGCCAAGTAGTCCGCGATCTGCGGCGTGATCATCGTGCCATTCGTAAAGAGCGTGATGATCAGACCGCTGCGCTTGGCGTAGGTGTAGATGTCTAAGAAATCTTTGCGCGCGAAAATCTCGCCGCCCGTATAAAGCAGCCAAAAGCAACCCGCCGCCACGATCTCGTCAACGATGCGACAGTGTTCTTCAAAGGTGAGTTCGCGCTGGCGCGCGGCGCGGTCAGACATCGGCAGGTTGTTGTAGCAGTGCGCACAGGTGAGCGGGCAGCGGCGCGTGACTTCGATTGTGCCGTTGGCGGGCAGACGCGCCGCCAACATGCGCTGGTGCAGGTCTAAGCTAAATTCCGCGTAGCTGATTGACTCCATGCGTTAGCCTTCGCCTTCGCCGACGGGCCGGACGAGACCCGCCGCAATCAGACCATCGAGCAGCGCCAGCGCATCCTCGGCGGCCTCTGCGTCCGTGACTTCGTACTCCTGCGCGATTACTTGCGCGATCTGCGCAACGGTTGTGCGCCCGTCGAGCAACTGCCAGATGCGCGAGCCGATCTCGTTCAGCGTGTAGATCGAATCGAGATCGCCCACGCGACTGCGGACGGGCACGATCAATGTCTCACCCGCGACGACGCGCGTCATCAAATCGCCAGCGCGGCTGAAAGTCTGCGCTAAAGCATCCATCTCGACCCGGCGGACAATCAGACCGGCCTCTCTCATGTTAGCGTTATGACTGCGATCTGCGGCGCGTCCGACCGATGTGGTTAGCAGCACACGTCCCTTTGAGAAGTGGTAAGCTTAGCAGCCGTTCTCCGGTCGAGAACTAACAGCTTAATGCTGCATATTTGGGTCGTGAACATAACACGTCAACATTGATCGGTCAAACAAAAACAGGCGCGCACACAAGCACCTCAAGCGACCGTGCGCAACCCACAAATGAGGCGGGCCAAAACAGTGCGCCGCGCCGTTTCATGACGCCTGCGGGAGCGCAAAATCAACCCGCAGACATGCGCGCCGAAGCCGAGTTGCTGTGCATCTGCGCACGCACACACATCGTTGCAGACGATGCGATGCGCGCGCGGCAACTGAGCGGGATGGTGGACTGGGAACGCCTGCTCAAGTTGGCGCTACGTCACGGCGTGCTGCCGCTCCTCTCTCAACAGCTCAACGCCACATGCGCCGACCTTTTGCCCGCAGACGTGTCGGCTCGCTTACACGATCTCTTTTACGCCAACGCCGCGCGCAACCAACGTCTGACCGCAGAACTGTGCCGTCTGCTTGAGCTATTCGCGGCGCACGCCGTCAAAGCCATCCCTTACAAGGGGCCCGTCCTCGCGCTGCAAGCTTACGGCGATCTGGCCCTGCGCCAGTTCAACGATCTGGACGTGTTGATTCGCCGCGAAGATGTGCCGCGTGTCGTTGCATTGCTGCGCGCTGAAGGCTACCGGCAACAATGGCAACTCACACGCGCGCAGGAAGCGGCCTATCTGCGCACCGATTGCGAGCGCCTCTTCACACACGAGCAAGCGCGTATCTTCCTCGACGTGCATTGGGCTTTCGTCCGCAGCTACTTCCCCGTTAAGCTCGCGCCCGAAGCTTTCTGGGCGCGCACGGAAACGCTCGCGCTCGACGGCACGACCGTCGCGTCTTTCGCGCCCGAAGATTTACTCGTCATCCTCTGCGTACACGCCGGCAAAGACCTCTGGGCGCGTCTCGTTTGGGTCTGCGATGTGGCCGAGCTAATCCGCGCGTGCCCGCAACTCGATTGGTCGCGGGTGACGCAGACAGCTACAACGGCCGGCGTGCGCCGCATGCTCAACTTAGGGCTGCTGCTCGCACACCAACTGCTTAATATCGAACTACCGGCAGATATTCAGCGCCACGTACAGGCGGATCAGACGATCAAGCGTCTCTCTCAGCAAGTACGAGAGCGAATGTTTCGGGATGAGGATGACTCTATCTCGGCTTTAACGGAATGTCTGTTCCACTTCCGCCTGCAAGCGCGTCTGCGCGACAAAGCGCGCTACACGCTTCGCTACACCTTGACGACCAATCCGGCAGATTGGGCTTTCCTCTCCATCCCCGATCAACTCTTCTTCCTCTATCGCGCCCTACGCCCTTTGCGTCTGCTCAGCAAACGGCGCTGACGAAATCGCTCCCGGCTAAACGGCGCGCTAATCCCCGCTTGATACGCTCACTGCCAGCGTCGTCGCATCAGCCGCGCGCGGTTCGTCCGCGCTGAGCACACGCTCGGCGGCGCAGGCCAGTTCGCGTTGAAAGAGATCGCAGAGGTAGTTGATGTCGAGCAGCAGCGCGTCGCCGCCCAAGCCGCGATAGAGATTTAGATAACCCCACACGGCCCGCTCGGTGGTCAGAGGTAGGCGCAGCGTCCAGCACTGCGCCGATGTAACGACCTCTTCGGCGTTGCTATCGTCGCGCCGCCAAGACCATCTGATCAAACCATCGCGCAACTCTGCCGCGCGCGCCCACGCCGCCTCACGCTCGCGCGCCAACAACTCCTCGTTGCGCGCCGCCGCGCTCGTCCGTCCCATTTGCACGACGGCATAGACGAACTCGCCGGCTTCGAGCAACTCCTGCAACGCGCCGAAGATGTCGCCGAGCATCCGCGCCTGCGAGAGAGTGCGGCTGGCTCTCAGCACGCGCACGTGATTGGCGACGCGCAGACGCCGCTCGCCCAAGTTGCGCCGCACGCCAGCCCGCAACTCTTCAACCTCGTGATAACGCAAGCTACCCACAAGACAGACGACCGCCACGCCGGTCACAAACAGGATCAAGCCCGTCGTCCGCATCCCCGCGTCGTGCACAAAGAGCAGCGCCAACAGACCGAACACCGCGCACACGCCATAGAGCACCAAGACGACACGGCGCTGCGACCAACCGCGCTCCAAGAGCTTGTGATGTATGTGCTCGCGGTCGCCGTCAAAGAGCGGCCGATTGCCGATGAAGCGCCGGACGACGGCGAAGACCGTATCGAGCACAGGCAGCCCGAATGCGATGAGCGGGATCGCCACGGCTACTGCGGTCGAAGCCTTCTGCGCGCCTTCGACCGAGAGGGCCGCGAGCGTGAAGCCGATAAAGAGCGCGCCCGAATCGCCGAGGAAGATCGAAGCCGGATTGAAGTTGTAAGGCAGGAAGCCGACGAGCGCACCGCAAAGCGCAACCGTCATCACCGTCACCATTGGATGACCGAGCATCAGAGAGACCGCCAGCAACACGAGCGCGGCGAAGAGCGCCGTGCCTGTCGCTAGTCCGTCTATCCCGTCAATTAAATTGAACGCGTTGGTGATGGCGATAGTCCACAGCACTGTGAGCGCGCAACCGAGCGCCAAAGGTAAATGCACAGTGCCCACGAGCGGCACGGAGAGCATTTCGATGCGCCCGCCCAACACATAAAAGAGCACGCCCGCCAATCCTTGTGCGATGAACTTGAAGCGCGCGTTCGTGCCGCGAAAGTCGTCATAGATGCCGAAGAGCAGCGCGCAAGTCGCGGGCACGAGCACGATGAACAGTTGCCGCCGGCTATCACTGAGCGTTTGTGTTAGTAGGTTATGAATGAACGGCAGCACGGCCAGCGCGACGAGCAGCGCCGCGTAGATTGCGACCCCGCCGAGCCGCGGCACCGGCTTGGCGTGCACGCGCCGCTTGTCGCGCGGCTCGTCCAGCCACCCGTAACGCACGCAGACGCGGCGCACGAGTGGCGTCAGCAGCAGCGAGCTACAAGCGGCCAAAATAAAAAGCAGCAGATAGGTGTTCATGCCTTACTCGCTTTCGCGCGCTTGCCCGTTCATCACTGCCTCATAGAGTCGGAGCGTGCGCTGCGCCATCACTTCAACGTTGAACTCTTGCTCGACGCGCCGCCGGCCCGCGCGCCCGTACTTCGCGCTCAACGCCGGATCGTCTAGCAGCGTGTTGAATGCAGTGCTGAGCGCGGTGGCGTCGGCCGGCGGCACGGTCAGGCCCGTCTCTCTGTCGGGCGAGACGAACGGGACGCCGGAATCAAGCCACGTGTTGACGACGGGCTTGCCGCAGGCCATCGCTTCCAGTTGCACGATGCCGAAAGCTTCGCTGCGCGCGACCGAAGCGAGCGCAAAGACATCTGCGGCGTGATAGTAAGGGCGCACGTCTGCCACGTCTGTCAAGATGCTCACGCGCTCACTCACGCCACACGCACGCGCCTCGCGCTCAAGCGCGGCGCGCAATGGCCCTTTGCCGACGATGAGCAGATGCCCCGCGACATCTTTCATCGCGCGGATCAGATAGGCAAACCCTTTGTAGTAAACGAGCCGGCCGACGCCGAGCACAATGCGCGGGCCGTAGCGCGCGCGTAGCGCTGCGACCGCGCCCGTGTCCGTCCCGTCGAACGGCGCGAGCGGGATGCCGAAGGGTATCACATGACAACGTTTGCGAAAGCGTTGCAGGACGGGCGAGGTGTCGAGATAGTTGGGCGAGGTCACGATGATCGCGGCGGCGCGGCTGAGCGCACGTCGCAGCAGGGGCCAGAAAACTTTGCGCAGCATCCGCTGGCGAATGATGTCGCTGTGATAAGTGAAGACGGACGGGCCGCGGTGGCCGCTGGCGAGATAGGCGACGATGGCCGCGGGGTTGGGATGATGTAGATGCACGATGTCCGGCTTCGTCTCGCGTATGAGGCGCACGGTCTCCGGGCAGACGGGCGTGGCTCCCAGTTTCAACATCGTGCCGGCGCGCGTCACCTGCACTCCGTCAATCACCTCCGCGCGCGTCTTGCGCTCATCACCGGCGACGACGACCGACACCTTGATAGAACGCTGCAACTCGCCACACAACGCTTGCAGATGCGTCTCCATCCCGCCCGGATGCGGCGGATAGAACTTGCCGAGATGCAGCACACGCAAAGCTTCAAGCTTGCTGCTTGCGGCGGCGGGCCGGCCCGTTAGCGATGCTTCTGTGACTTGCAACATAACTCCGGTCTTAGTTTGAGCAAGAGATCAATCAGATGAAGGTTGTGCAACAAGTACGCCGCGCCCGTCGGCGGCCCAGCGCACAGGCTTCAATACAAGATAAGAACATCGGTCGTCAAACCGGAGAGTCTGACGACCGATGGATGTGTGCCGTTCGTGTCGAGCTACTTAGGGCACGGGTTCAAAGTTAAAGATGGTCTGATTGCTGCCGACGCCGAGCCTGAAGACATCGGTCTTGCTATCGAACACATCGGCGGGCGAGGCAAAGCCTGAGACGATGCGTACCGCGCCTCTGGTCGTATTGCGCAAGACTGCGGCCGGGTGCGCTGCGACGTAATTGCTGAACGGCTGCACATTCGCGGCCGGGCCGGCGAAGGTCGGGTCGCCGGTGTTGGCGTCAATGCCGTACCAACCGCCTCTGAGCGCCTGCCAGCACTGCCAAGTGTTCAGCACCGGAGTCGGCTGAGTCGGGATCGCCGGGTTGAACGTGCCGTTGGAATACGAAGGCTCGAAGAACAGCAGGTCGTCAACCGTCCCGTTGTTATCCCGATCCACATTGAGGATGATGTACGGGGTCTGCTGGCCGTTCCACTGCGTCACGTAAGTGCAATAGCCGAGACCCGTGAGCGTGGCGAGACTCGTGCCGTCGTAGTTGGAGTTGCGGAACTGCGCCGACTCGTCGCCGTGTGTGCCGGTGAAAAGGCGCCGGCTGCCCGTTCCGAACAGCGGCACCGGCGGACTGGTGACGAACTGCGCGAGGCCGTCCGGGGACGTGACCTGCGCAAGCCAGCCCTGTTGATTGGCGGGCGAGACCACCGAATTAGCGCAGGCCGCGGTACTCGTCAGGAATGGCGAGTAATCAATCCCACCATTTGGATCAGAGATCGTATCGCCCGTGCCGCCCGGATTGCTGGCGATGGTCGGCCCCGTCGCGCTGCCCCACCAGTTGTTCTCAGCGTCAATGTTTTCGGTGCCGCTGTAGCTGGCACCAATGTTGTTGCCTGAGATGTTGTTGAAGTTGACGTGATTGGAGGAGATAGTGCCCGCCGCCTGCGTGGCGCTAAAGGAGATGCCGCTGCCGGCATTCGCGAAACCATTACCCGTGATCGTATTGCAGGTGATCGTGTTGAGTTGCGCGCCTCTGGTCGCATCCGAGGTCGTGCCAAAGGCGGTCAAGGCGAGACCGTGCCGACCGTTGTTGCTGAACGTGTTGCCGGAGATGAGAGAATTTTTCGGCCCGCCTTGCAGCCCGTCGAAGACGTTGTTGCTGAACGTATTGCCTGAGACCTCGCCGCCGTCGAACGAGCGTATGCCCATGTTGATGCCGACGTTGTCGGCGTCGAACAGGTTCTGGTTGATCTGCGGCGTCCGGGTCGCGCTCGTATTCACGGTGCGATTGCTATCAACGAACAGGCCGGCGCGCGTGCCCCCGTTCTTGATCCAGTTCGAGAGCACACGCAAGCCGCTCAGGACTTGCCCCGAGTTGAGGAAGACGATCTGCGAACCGGCCGTCATGCTCGCGCCGTCCATGACGTTTTGCGACAGCGTGGTGTCCGTCCCGCCTCGATTAAACCAGATCGCCGCATCCTTAAAACCGGCGATGTGATTGTTCAGTATCTGCACGCCGTCAATCGGGCCGCTTGTGGAGCGAATGGCCCCGACGGTACCGCCGCCACCGCCGCCAGAAAACGCAAAGCCGTCGATCACGCTTTGCGCGCAACCGGTGTTCAGATCAAGCAAGGCGGTGTTCGCAGTCATTGATGTGACGATGGACTCGACCGCCGGATTAGGACTGCCGGAAACTCGGCCGCGAGCATCCACGCCGGCCCGCGCACCGCGCAACGTCAGAGACTTCGCCAGCGTCAGATTCTCGTTGTAAGTTCCCGGCGCGACGTTGATGACATCGCCGGGGCTGGCCGCGTTGATGGCCGCTTGGATGGTCGTAAAGCAACCGCCCGCGCCGGTGGAGTTAACACATCTCACGGTGATCGGATTACAACTGAAGGCTTCGATCTCGACGACGCGGCTGTAGAGATGATCGGCCGAATCGTTCACGACCACTCTGATCTTATCGGTCGTGATGGGCGCAAACGTAAACCGCCGCTTCACCTTGTTGTTGCCCGTCACCGCGCCGCCGGGCACGTCGGCCCAAGCCGACCCGGTCCAATACTGTACGTTGAAATTCGTGATGCCGTAGGAACTGAAGGTCGTCGTGTCGGTGACGACCGACCCGCTGTTGAAATCGTTCTTCAACGTATAGACGTCTATGTCGTTGATCGTCTGGTTGACGTTGAAGTTGACCTGCACGTTATCCGGGAAGACGCCGCGCGTGCCGTCATTCCAACCGCCGCCACTGCCCCAGTTGTTGCCATTATGCTCGCCGTCAATCACGCCACTGGCTGGGAAGTTAGCGTTGACGGTTGACGATGCTACTGCCGTCGAGCCGTTGGTGGCGCGCGCCACGTTAGTTCCGCAGGGCGTTGGCGTGGGAGTCGGTGTCGGTGTCGGCGTGGGCACGGTGACTGGAGCGCAACTGTACGCCTCGATCTCAACGACGCGACTGAAGAGATGATCGGCCGAGTCGTTCACGACCACTCTGATCTTGTCGGTCGAAATCGGCGTGATGAAAGAGAACCTGCGCTTGACGCGATTGTTGCCTGTGACCGCGCCGCCGGGCACGTCCGCCCAAGCCGCGCCAGTCCAATACTGCACGTTGAAGTTCGTGATGCCGTTGGCAGTGAACGTCGTGAAGTCGCCGACCATCGAACCGTTGTTGGGCTGATCCTTCAAGGTATAGACATCAATGGCATCGAGCGACTGTGTGACGTTGAGGTTGACCTGCACGTTGTCTGGATAGACGCCGCGCGTGGCGTCGTTCCAACCGCCGCCACTGCCCCAGTTGTTGCCGTTGTGTTCGCCGTCAATCACGCCACTGGCCGGGAAGTTAGCGCTGTACTGCGAAGAGGCCACGGCCGTCGCGCCGTATGAAGCGAGCGCCACGTTGGTCGGGCAGGGTGGCGGACAGTTGGCCACGTTCGTCAGCCAGTTGGAGAAATCAACGCGCGTGCTCACATGGTCGCCGCTGCCGGGGCCGACAGGGCCGGGGCCGTTGGCTGCGCCCCACCAGTTGCTCTGCGCGTTGACGGTGGCGGGGCCGTCGTTCTGCATGCCGAAGCCGTTGCCGGTGATGTTGTTGGTGTGCGCGATGAGGCCGTTGGTTGCGTCCGTGCTGAGATAGACGCCGGTGGTGTTGCCCGCGAAATTATTGCACTCGAAGTCGGGCACGGCGGGCGTCTCGTTGAATGCGCCGCGAATAAAGCCTGTGACGCCGTTGAGTCGGAAGGCGATGTTGGGCGAGGTGTTGGCAGCGTTCGTCAACATGAGACCTTCATCGCGCGTATAACCGCCCGATTGCAGCGCCGCCTTGTTACCCGTCAAGGTGTTGTCCGACACGGTGACCAAGACTGTTTGTTGAATTGATTCGACGCGAATGCCCTGATAAGCGGTCGGCGAAGACCCAACCTGCGGCGGTAGCGGACTCTGCACGTAAGGCTGCACGGTGTTGCGCTGGATGGTGAAGCCGGGGGCGGTATAGACGTAGTGCAGGTTGTGCCGGATGCCGATGCGGAAAGAGGTGACGTTGTTGTCGGCGATGACAGAGGCCGGGTGCGTCGTCGTGTTGCCACTATAGTTCTCGATGACGATACCATTGCGCACGCGCGACACGACGTTATTAGTCACGTCCAACCATGCGTCGTCGGAGATGCGTATGCCTTGGCCGAACACGCCGAGGTCGTTGTCCACCTTGTTGCTGTCAATCCGGCTGTTGGCGTCCTTCGCGCCGCCCTGTCCATTCGAGGTGAGCCAGACGGCGATCTCGCCGATGTTCTTGACGATGTTGTTGTTGATGACGGCATCGGGGTTGGCCGTCTCCGTGCCGTAGATGCCGAACTCGGCGTCAACGTCCACGCCGTTATAGACGACGCCCGAAGTCAAGCTGGGGTTGTTGCCGTCAACGGTGAAGCCCTTGAAGGTGATGCCGTTGGCAGTGAACGTGACGATGATGGGGCCGGCGAAGCTGGGATTGATCGGGTCACTTGAGGTCGGGATGATTGTGGCTTCGGCGACGCGCGCGCCAGTGTTCGGATTGATGTTGGCGTTGGGCCCCAGAAGCGTCAGCGCCTTGTTGACGTTGAGTTGCTCGGCGTATGTGCCCGCGCCCACGCTGATGGTGTCGCCGGGCGAGGCGGCATTGATCGCGGCTTGAATGGTCGTAAAACATGGAGAGTTGCCGCCACAGGTGCCAGCCGGATCGACATACAGAGTCGCGGCTGTGGGTGCGAGCGTCAGTCTCCCGATTGACGATGAAGGGCGCACCTGTTGCGCGCCAGCAAGACTGACAATGGCGGGCGTTGTCGTGTGCGCATGATTGCTGCCTGAGGCCAAAGCGCCGATGGTAAAGACAGTCGCGGCTAGTATGGCAAAGGTGATGGTCAAGGCGCGCAGGCCCGTGTGGCTATTTTGTCCGTGCAACTGAATACGATCAGCGCTCTTGGGGGTGATAAAATTTTTTCTCATGGGGCTTTCTCTCCAGCGTTGTCAGAGCAAACGCTTGTGAGACCTGAACCTGCTGGTTCAGGTGGGTTGGTGGAGCGTGTCTGTTGGAACTTCACTAAAGCAGAAGGATATTACTGAAACCGACCCATCAGACAGGGCCGGAGCGAGTCGTTGAATATCGCGGCCGACAGACTCGAAGACAAAAACTTGACGACACTAACTCTGGCCACTGCAAATGTCAAACACAATTCCTAGCCGCATCGGATAGAGCAGCGCGGCTTTAACTTATAACAACTGCCGATAGATGGCCACCATCTTTCTTGCGTATTCCGCCCAACTAAAATTGGCTGCCTGTGCGATGCCCGCCACCCGGCGCTCGTGCCAACGTTGCGGCTGCTCGCTGCGTTCAGAGAGCAACTGCGTCACCGTCTCCGTCCAAGCTGAGAGCGCGCCGACGGGACAGTAAGCCGCCGCCGTGCCGCCGACCTCGCGCAACACGGCCAAGTCGCTGGCGACGACCGGCGTGCCGCAGGCCATCGCCTCAACGACGGGCAGGCCGAACCCTTCCCGCTCGGAAGGTTGCAAGACGATGGCGGCGCGCCGGTAAACGGCGGCCAAGACTTTTCTGTCGAGGTGCGGTAGGACGACGACCGAGTCGGTGAGTTTGAGTTGCGCGACGAGCCGCGCCTGTTCTGCGTTGAACGCGCCGCCGACGCGGACGAGGCGCACGCGCGGAAACTCTCTGCGCAACGCTGCGACGACGCGCAGCAGCACATCTATGCGCTTGCGCGGGATGACGCTGCCCACGTGCAAGATTTCAATCGCATCCGCCTGCACAGGGCCGAGTAAGCGCGCGGCCTCAGCATCCGCCTCCGTGTCAGCTTCCGGCGCGCAAGCCGGATGGACGCCGTTGTGAATCACGACGGCGCGCTCCGGTTCGATCAAGCCGTGCGCCAACAACTCTGCGCGCGTGGCTTGACTGTCGCAGGTCACACGCGCCGCGCGTTTGAGGCCCGCGAGAATCTGCTTCGTCATCGCACGGAAGAAGAACGAACGACGCGGTTGCGTGCCGTTCAGGAGACACTGAAAAGTGTCCAAGTCATGACAGGTGATGATCGTTCGTTCCGGCGGCAGTTGATGGACGAGTTGTCCGTAGCTGTGATCTACGATGTGAAAGAGATCGAACTCCGCGCGTCTGGCCGCAACTACGCGCGGGTAGTCGCGAAAGCGATTGAGCAGCCGGTCGAGGTTAAAGAGTTGGCCGGTCGTTGTCGCGGCGCGCGTCAGGCGGCGGCGCATCGGCGGGCGAATCTGTTCGACCGCGAACGTCTCGGCATGATCGTGTCGAAGCTGCGCGAGCAACATCTCTCCGACCAGATTCATGCTCGGCCAGTTCTCTTCCAACATGTCGCAGACGACTGCGAGGCGTGGCACACTCATTAGCCCGTTGCCTCATCCTTATTCAGCACAGTCTCAATCACCGCGCCCACACGCGCCGCTAGTTTGGCATACTCAAAATGCTCTTTCGCAAGGGCGACGTTGCCGGCTGCGCGTGCGAGCAATTCCGGGCGGCGCAAGATGGTCTGGATTCTCTCCGCCAGACGCTGTGGGTACTGCTCGTCTTTCACGCCTTCGTACTCGACCAGCATCTCTTCAGCCAAGACGAACGCCGCTTCGCCAACTGCGCTCGCCAACACATAACGGCCCGCAGCCAAGTAGAGCGGCAACTTGCCAGAGGTTCTCACCTGTCCGACCAGATCGTTGGTCTGCGTTGCGAGGCACACATCAATCAGATTCAGATAGCGCGGCAAGTCTGCATACGGCACGTAACCGAGAAAGAGAATCTTGTCTTCGATGCCATACTCGCGGCAGCGCGCCTTGAGATGCGGGATGCCTGTGCCGTCGCCGATGATGATGCCCTTGA
>Ga0209153_1000005_pt1 | contig 117085 bp, 96 predicted proteins | sample GraSoiAngelo_120_FD_185877 | JGI IMG/M metagenome (GOLD analysis project Ga0209153, IMG submission 185877) | Grasslands soil microbial communities from the Angelo Coastal Reserve, California, USA - 14_0919_09_20cm (SPAdes) (version 2) | ecosystem: Environmental > Terrestrial > Soil > Grasslands... | reverse complement strand
CTGGGCGACGCCGACTACCTTGTTCACGGGCTTCGCCTTTGCCGGAATGATCTATTTCGCCTTCTGCTTTGGCATGTCGCGCTATTCGCTGTTCGTCGAGAACAGGCTGAACGCGCACCGCCGCAATTGAGAGAGCCATGAACGAGAACCCAATCGTCAGCATTGCCGGCCTCAACAAATGGTTCGGCGACTTTCATGTCCTGCGCGACATCAATCTCGAGGTCGCCAAAGGCGAGCGCATCGTGGTCTGCGGCCCGTCAGGCTCCGGCAAATCGACGCTGATCCGCTGCATCAATGCACTGGAGGAATTTCAGGAAGGGCAGATCGTCGTCGACGGCATCGAGCTTGGGCCAAAGCTGCGGCGGGTCGATGAAGTCCGTCGTGAAGTTGGAATGGTGTTCCAGAGCTTTAATCTGTTCCCGCATCTGACCGTGCTTGACAACTGCACGCTGGCGCCGATTTGGGTGCGCAACGTCCCGAAAAAGGATGCCGAAGCGGCCGCGATGAAATTTCTGGAGCGGGTCAAGATCCCGCATCAGGCCAACAAATATCCGGGCCAGATGTCGGGCGGCCAGCAGCAGCGTGTCGCGATCGCGCGCGCGCTCACGATGAATCCGAAGGTCATGCTGTTCGACGAGCCGACCTCGGCGCTGGATCCCGAAATGGTGAAAGAGGTGCTCGACACCATGGTCGACCTCGCCAGGGAAGGCATGACCATGCTGGTCGTCACCCACGAGATGGGATTTGCACGCGAGGTAGCCAACCGCATCGTCTTCATGGATGCCGGCCAGATCATCGAGGCGAATACGCCGGTGGAGTTTTTTGCCAACCCGCAGCACACGCGGACGAAGCTGTTTTTAAGCCAGATTTTGCGGTGATCCAGAACCTCATGGTGAGGAGCGCGTCTTCGCGCGTCTCGAACCATGAGGCCCCGTTCTCATTTTGCAGCCATCCTTCGAGACGCGACGAAGACGTCGCTCCTCAGGATGAGGGCGGGCCCGGCGAGGTCACACCTTCTCGAACGGCACGCTGATGTCGCTGCGCTTCTCCAGCCACGCCGGCACCGGCAGGTTCTTCGCGCGCATGAAATCCGGATTGAACAGTTTTGACTGATAGCGATTTCCGGAATCGGCGAGGATGGTGACGATGGTCTTGCCGGGCCCGAGTTGCTTGGCGAGCCGAATCGCGCCGGCGACGTTGACGCCGGTCGAGCCGCCAAGGCAAAGGCCTTCGTGCTCGAGCAACTCGTAAATGATCGGCACGGTTTCCTCGTCCGGAATGAGGTAGGCATCGTCCACCTTCGCGGTCTCGATGACAGGTGTGACCCGTCCAAGCCCGATGCCTTCGGTGATCGATCCGCCTGGGGTCGATTTGGCCTGGCCGTGCTTGAACAGCTCAAACATCGCATTCCCCGGGGGGTCGGCGCACGCAATGACGATGCGGTTATTCTTTTCCTTCAGGTAGCGGCTGACGCCCGCCAGCGTGCCGCCGGTGCCGACGGAGCAGATGAAGCCGTCAACCTTGCCGCCGGTCTGCTGCCAGATTTCCGGGCCGGTCGATTCGTAGTGGGCCTTTGCGTTATCCAGATTGTTCCACTGGTCGGCGAACAACACGCCGTTCGGCTCGCTCTTGCGGAGCTGGTCGGCCAACCTTCTTCCGACATGCTGGTAGTTGTTCGGATTGGCATAAGGCAGCGCCGGCACTTCAACCAGCTCGGCGCCGCATAGCCGCAGCATGTCCTTCTTTTCCTGGCTCTGGGTTTCCGGGATCACGATCAGGGTCCGGTAACCGCGCGCGCTCGCCACCACCGCAAGGCCGATCCCGGTATTGCCGGCGGTCGCTTCCACGACGAGGCCGCCGGACTTGAGGTCACCGCGCTTCTCGGCCTCCAGGATCATCCATTTGCCGGCGCGGTCCTTCACCGACTGCCCGGGGTTCATGAATTCGGCCTTGCCTAAAATGGTGCAGCCGGTTTCTTCGGAAGCGCGCTTCAACTTGATGAGCGGCGTATTGCCGATCGCTTCAACGACGTCATTGTGGATGGTCATGTCAAAAGTCTTTGCCAGTGTTTGCCAACTCTGAGGCGACGGTAGAGCGCGATCGGCAAAAGTGGAAGCCGGTTTTGTGTTTGATCTGGTCTAACGGCCGAGACGCATGATCTGTTCGCCAAATCGCGGATATTTTGGCAGATCATGCACGGCGGCGAGGGCAAGCGTGGAAGGCTTTTGCAGTGCGGCGAACTCTCGCAGGCTGAGAACGGTTGAATTGCCGACTGCAAAGCGTATAGCGGGCGAATGTCAGAGCAAGCAGAAGCCATCGAAGCGATCGCAGATTGTCCGCATTGCGCCAAGCCATTACCGCTGTGCATCTGTGACAGCATTACGCCGATCGAGAGCCGCACATCGCTGTTGATCCTGCAGCATCCGCAGGAGCAGGACAGGGCGCTTGGCACCGCGCGGCTGACCGCGCTGCATTTCAAGAATGCCGTGTTGAAGATCGGATTGTCGTGGCCGAGCCTGTCGAAGGCGCTGGGTCGTCCGGTCGCCGACCCCTCGCGCTGGGCGGTGCTTTATCTTGGATCTGCGAAAGTCAGCGACCTCGATACCGATGCCGAGATCGTCGCGATCGACCGCAAGGGCCAGCTTGAAGACAATCAACGGGCGATCCTGAAAGGCATCGAGGGCATCGTGCTCCTGGACGGCACCTGGAGCCAGGCCAAGGCGTTGTGGTGGCGTAATCCGTGGATGCTGAAATGCCAGCGCGTCATTCTCGGACCAAGCCGCGCGTCGGCCTATGGGCAGTTGCGCCGCGAGCCGCGCCGCGACGGTCTGTCGACCATCGAGGCGGCGGCGATGCTGCTCGCGGGCCTTGAAAAGCGGCCCGAGATCGCAGCCGCGCTGAACCGCAGTTTTGAACGGATGCTGGCGCGCTACCGCGACGTCCAGGGCGCGATCCCGGAACTCGCGCCGAAACCCAAGCCCAAGCGGGATTTCCGTCGCCGCAGGCGTTGATTGCCGCCGAACGCGCTGATCGCCTGGTTGGTTGCCTATCGCCGGTCGGGCGTATAAGAGTGCGCCCGATGGGGCCACGTGGCGGAGTGGTGACGCAGCGCTCTGCAAAAGCGCGCACCCCGGTTCAATTCCGGGCGTGGCCTCCATTCATAATATCAGGCGCTTGGCGCCGGATGCTGAGAATCCGTCAAAAGTTCCGGCCAGATCAGCAGGCGGCGTACCAGCCGTCGGGGAACGGTATCAGCGGCCAGGCTGTCGCGTTGTCATTGGCGGCTTTGGGCGGCACGCCGACGAACGGCTTGTGGGCCGAAAAAGCCATGAAATCCTCCTCCGGGACGGGCGCAACGGCCGTTCGCACGGCATCCAGCAATCGGTTGAATTCAGCTTCGCTCATCGCGCTCTCCCGCCTTGGGAGCCCAACGTCGCAAAACTGGATTGTTTCCTAATTTCGCGGATCGTTCGAATTTTATCGATCCGGCGATCGCGCCTTAATTGGTTACTGATCTCTTACGATTCGCGGTCGGAAATCTAGGCGGTTGGACGAAAAGGCCGGTGTGAGAAAAATCACATTTGCAGCGAATTAGTTCGCGTATTTCCCGTGACGACGACCGCGCTCACAAATGGCGCCGCAACACGGGGCGTACTGCCATGGACGCCAAACCCGTACAATCCTACGAGATCGCCTCCATCCTCGCGCGGCGCGTTGCCCTGGCCGTTGGCATGATGCTCATGGTGTTTTCGGCAGGCTCCGCATTTGCGCTCGGCACACCGGAACAGCGCAGGGCGTGCACGGGCGACGTCTATCGCCTCTGTGCCGGTGAAATTCCGAAAGTCCGCGCCATCACCGCCTGCCTGCGGCGGAACAAGGCGAGCCTGAGTGACGCTTGTCGGGTGGTGTTCGAGCAGTCCGGAAACTGAGAGCGAGCGAGATCGGCGCAGCTATTTCCGAAGCCGCCCTCGGTAGCTGGGAATATTGTCCACAGCCTGTGTATTTGTGCGCAGCAAGTCTCTGTCAGTTATTCAGATTCGGGCGCCGCCCGCCTGTGGAAATGCTGCGGATAATTGCTGCAATAGTCGGTCCACGGGCCGCAAATTAAGCCGGGCGGAGAGGCTCCGGCAGGCCAGTTACATTTTTTCGGAAAGCGATTAGCCCGGAAAGCCAGGGCGTTTTTTGTGCAGCGCTGCCCAAATCGCAGGCCCGTCCGATGCAATTTTTTGTGCGGCCCTGGACAAGCTTTTCCGGCGGCATCTCCCCTAGCTTCTCCTTCGAGCTTTGGAACATGGCGAGGTGCCATGACAACGTCGAAGGAGCTGGCAAGATGCGTAAATGGCTTTCGAGGGAAGCACGGCAGGCGTCACTTCCGTGGCGCAAGGCGCTAACCGGCGCGATCATCGCTGCGGGATTTTTGTCGCCCGCGATCGCACAGGCGGCGGCACCCGCGGGCTGCGCGGCGCTGCAGGCCAAGTATCCGGGGTGGAAGGGCAAGACACTGGTGAATGCCGTCAACCCGCACACGCCGGGCTATGAGGCGATCGATCCGAAGGATCCCAGCAAATATGTCGGTTTCGATATCGATCTCGGCGAGCAGATCGGCGAATGCCTCGGCTTCACGCTCACCTACAAGCCGGTGGTGTTCGCGGCGCTCTTGACCACGCTGGCAAGCGGCCAGGCCGACATCGTGATCTCGGATATCTACGCCACCAAGGAGCGCGCCAAGGCGGCCGACTTCATCACCTATTCTAAAGTGTTCGATGGCGTTCTGGTCGCCAAGGGCAACCCGAAAAAGATCACCGGCATCAATACGTCGATGTGCGGCGCCGCCGCAGCCGAGAATACCGGCTTTGTCGAAGTCCCGCTGGTCCAGGACCTGATGCCGAAGTGCAAGGCCGAAGGCAAGCCGGAGCCGACGCTGCAGCTCTACGAAAACAATGCCAATTGCATCCAGGCGATCCTGGCCGGCCGCGCCGACACCTATGTCAACGACGTCAACACCGTGGATCAGGCCGTCAAAGCCAATCCGGACAAGCTGGAGAAAGCCATCGCGGTGACGATCCCTTATTCGGTCGGCATCGCGGTCCCCAAGGACAAGCCGGAATTCCGTGATGCGGTCATGGCCGCGCTGATCGAAATCCAGAAGGCCGGCATTCATATGGACCTGCTCAAGAAGTGGGAGCTCGACGTCAACAACTTCAAGGAACCCGACATCCTCTCGGCTGATTGATGTCGCTGTTCCTGCACTACCTCAGTCTGCCGTACCTGCTCGAGGGCATTGAACTGACGCTCCAGGTGACTGCCCTTGGGCTCGGCGGCGGACTGATCCTGGGCCTCGTTCTCGCCTGGATGCAGCTCAGCCGCTTTTGGCTGCCGGCTGCGCTCGCGCGCGGCTACGCCGTGATCTTTCGCGGCACCCCGCTGATCCTCCAGATGGTGTTCGCCTACGATGCCTTGCCGCATATCGGCATCAAGCTTCCGGCCGTGCTCGCCGCGGGCCTGGCGCTGGCCTGCAACGAGGCGCCGTTCATCGCGGAAATGCTCCGCGCCGGCGTGCTCGGTGTCGATCGCGGACAGGTGTCCGCGGGGCAAGCGCTCGGCATGACGCCGGCCGTATTGATGCGCAGGGTGATCGCGCCGCAGGCCATCCGCACCATGATCCCGGCTTTCGGCAATGAATCGGTCAGCGCATTGAAGAATTCCTCGCTGGCCTCAGTCATCGCAGTGCAGGAATTGACGCTCCGAGGCACGCAGCTTGCGTCCTCCACCTTCGACTTCTTCTCGATCTTCTTCGCCTCCGGGCTGCTCTATCTGTTGCTGACGGGCGCGGTCAGCGCCATCCAGCTTGGCCTGGAATGGCTGCTCGACCTCGATCGCACCACGCGCGCGCGACGGCTCACTGATTATCTGCCGTGGCGCCGGGTCGATCTGACGGCAAAGCTCGCGTTTTCCGAAAAAGCACCACTGGCCGCCGAGGCCGTCGCGCAGCCTGAGATCATGCCTCCCGCGCGTCTCTTGACGCGCGCAGAGCGCGCCAAGCGCGCCGCAACCATCGCCCGCAACAATGTCGCGGTCGCGGTCAAGGATTTGCACAAGAACTACGGCGCGCAGGCCGTGCTTGGGGGACTGGACCTGACGGTCCGCATCGGCGAGGTCGTAGCACTTCTGGGCCCGAGCGGTTCAGGCAAGAGCACGCTGCTCCGCTGCATCAATCACCTCGAAGACTGGGACTCGGGCACCGTGCGCGTCGGCGGACGGCGCCTCGGCTTCCGTGACGACGGCAAGCGGCTGTCACCGCAAGCCGTCGCCAACGAGCGCGCCAGCGTCGGCGTCGGCATGGTGTTCCAGCAATTCAACCTGTTCAGCCATCTCTCCGCCAAGGAGAACGTCGCAGGCCCCCTGCGTTGGGTGCATGGAATGACGCGCCTCGATGCCGATCGTCGCGCCTGCGAGCTGCTCGATCGAGTCGGTCTGAGCCACCGTGCGCATGCTCTGCCCCGGCATCTCTCCGGCGGGCAACAACAGCGGGTGGCGATTGCGCGCGCGCTGGCGCCGAATCCGAGCGTGTTGCTGCTCGACGAACCGACCTCCGCGCTCGACCCGGAACTCGTCACCGAGGTGCTGGAGGTGATCCGGCGGCTCGCGATCGACGACGGGCTCACGATGATCATCTCGACGCACCAAATCCGGTTCGCGGACGAAGTTGCGGACCGCGTTGCGTTTCTCAGCGCCGGCTCGATCCTGGAGGAGGGACCGGCGCACGAGGTCCTCACCCATCCGCGCCATCCGCTCACCGCGCGATTTCTCAGCGTGATGCAAGCCGACAAGGCGCTGGAGGCGGTGCGATGACATTTTCGCTTGCGCAGCTCCGGGTCACAATGGCTGCGATTTTTCGAGCTGCTTTCAAAGAGGCATTTGCATGAGACACTTTACGCTGCCGGTTTCGCCGGCGACCGTTCACTGGGGCTATTTCAGCAAGAAGGTCGCGCCGGCTCTGACGCTGCGGTCGGGAGATCGCGCCACGATCGAAACGCTGACCCATCATGCTAACGACGACTATGAGCGCATGATCGCCAATGATCCCGGCGCGGAAAGCGTGTTTCACTGGACCCGCGAGCACAAAGCGGTGGCGCGTCGTGGCGCCGGCCCGACCCAAGGTCCATTCATCAAGGGCTCGGGTGAAGGTCTTGGCGTTCATCTCCTGACCGGGCCGATCGCAATCGAGAATGCGGAAAGAGGCGATGTCCTGGAAGTGCGCATCCTCGACGTCCGGCCGCGGCCGAGCTGTCACGCCTGTCATGCCGGCCGCTGTTTTGGGTCCAATGCCGCGGCCAATTGGGGTTTTCACTATCACGACCTGATCGAAGAGCCGAAACCGCGCGAAGTCATCACGATCTTCGAGCTCGACACATCTGGCGAGCCGTTCGCAAAGGCCGTCTACAACTACGTCTGGACGCCGCAGACCGATCCGGACGGCATCGTGCATCCGACCATCGATTACCCCGGCGTGCGGGTCGACCATTCGACCATTCGCAAGCGGGACAACATTCTTCCCAGCGTCAAGGTGCCGGCACGGCTGCACTTCGGGACCATGGGACTGGCGCCGTCGGAAGCGGATTTCGTCAGCTCGATCCCGCCGAGCTATAGCGGTGGCAATATTGACGACTGGCGCATAGGGAAGGGCGCCCGGATGTACTATCCGGTGGCTGTACCCGGCGCGTTCTTCTCGGTGGGCGATCCCCATGCCGCGCAGGGCGACAGCGAACTCGGCGGCACCGCGATCGAAACCTCGTTGACCGGGGATTTCGAATTCATTCTGCACAAACATCGCGATCTCGGCGGCACGCCGCTGGAAGGTCTCGGCCATCCGATGCTCGAGACCGAGCACGCCTGGTCGGTCTATGGCTTTACCTATCCGAACTACCTGGCCGAACTGGGGGCCGACGCGCAAAGCGAGATCGCGAACCACTCGAGCCTCGATCGGGCGATGCGCGACGCCTTCCGCAAGCTGCGCCGGTTCCTCATGACCGTGCACAAATTGAGTGAAGATGAGGCGATTTCGCTGATGTCGGTCGGGGCGGATTTTGGCGTGACGCAGGTCGTCGATGCCAACTGGGGGGTCCACGGCACGATCAGAAAAAACGTATTCAGGTGCGACTAATGGCTTGAGCAAAAGCGGCTTTTTGCTCTCGGTTGGAACAATGAACGCGCTTTGACGCCGTTGTCGCGGCGGGCGAGTGCGGCTGTCTGGCACGGGGGTTGCTTCGTTCGACCGAGGTGGGTCGATTGCGATGAGCTTCCGTCCGTTTACAAGTGAATCCTACGCGCAGGACGACCGGGCGGAAGCCTGGCGTGACGTCCTGCGTGCGGTCGGCCTTCGACCGGCGTCAGGCAGCGCATTCCACTACGGACATGCAACCGCCATCCATCGAAACCTCGCCGGCGTGGCCCTGAGCAGGGTATCGGCGGGATCGCAGGGCGTATCGCCGCTGTCGCAACCCAGCGAGGATTTGCCGATCGCGCTGTTGCCGACCGAGGATGGCGTGGTGCTGCGGAGTGAAACCGGCCATCGCATCATTCCGGTCGGCCATCTGCTTCTGCTGCCCAGGAATGGTGATTGGAGCGTCGTGTTCCAACGCGACATGCGGGCCATCGTGCTGTCGGTCACATCAGATGCCTTGCACGGCCGGATCCTCCGCAAGCCCAGGTTTGGCGAGCCGCAGGTCGTTGCGCCAGTCGGCTTCGCCGACGTGTTTTCCCGGTCGCTGGAGGCAACCGCACGTACCCTCGAAATCCTGGCCGATGTCGAGTGGGCATCGGTCGCGCAGAACCTCGTCGAGTTGCTCTCGACCTTGGCGCAACGCCTCTCGGCGCCGACGCCGGACACCAACAACAATAACACCGCGACCCAGGCGGCGATCCTGCACCGGATCTGCCAGACCATCGAGCGCCGGCTCGACGATGGCGAGCTTTCGCCCGCGCGCGTGGCCCAGGCCGAGGGGATCTCCGAGCGCTACCTGCAGAAACTGTTCGAAGGCGTCGGAGACAACTTCACCCATTATGTGCGCGAACGGCGGCTGCAGCGGGCGTGGGCCGATTTATCGAATCCGACGGAGGTCCATCGGTCGATCTCCGAGATCGCCTATCGCTACGGCTTCGGCGATTCCGCGCATTTCAGCCGCACCTTCCGCCATCGCTTCGGTTTGCCGCCGCGCGAGTTTCGCCAGCAGGAGGCGGGCCGGATGGCCGCGCCGTCGGTGGTCGGCCAGCGCGGCTGGCCGCAAGATGCGCTGGCGCAGATGCGGACGCATCAACCGCCAACCGCCGTGAAGAGCGGTGCCGTCATCACCAGCGGCGAGACAGGTGATGGCAGGACGGCGGCCGGCCAGGCCCACTATCATATTGCCGTCGACGCCGCGCGAGTGCACTGGGGATATTTCAGCCGCGCGTTGGCCCCGCAGACCGAGATCAGGTCAGGCGACACCATCACCATCGAAACGCTGACGCAGCATGCCTCCGACGATCCCGAGCGGATGATCGCTGCAGATCCGGGCGCGGAGAGTGTCTTCGGCTGGACAAAACATCACAAGAATGTCGATCGGCGCGGTGCGGGCCCGATGGACGCCAGCGTTTTCGGCCGCGGCGCGGGCGAGGGGTTCGGCGTTCATATCTGCACCGGCCCGGTCGCGGTCAGGGAAGCGCGACCCGGCGACGTGCTGGAGGTTCGCATCCTCGATATCGTGCCGAGGCCGAGCCGCAACCGGGAATTTGAAGGAAGGGTGTTCGGCAGCAGCGTCGCGGCATGGTGGGGCTATCACTACAACGAGTTCCTCGCCGGACCGAAGCCGCGCGAAGCGGTCACGATTTACGAGATTTTCAGTTCGGACGAGACGCCGCACGCGCGCGCGCTTTATTCCTATCGCTGGGAGCCGCAAACCGATCCTTTCGGCGTGGTGCACAACACCTACGACTATCCGGGCGTCCCCGTTGCGCCGGGAACGGTAAAGCGTCGGCACGCGGTCCTCGACGGCATCCGCATTCCGCTGCGTCCGCATTTCGGCGTGATCGCGGTGGCGCCGCGCGAGGCTGATTTCGTCGATTCGGTGCCGCCATCCTACTTCGGCGGCAATCTCGACAACTGGCGGCTGGGCAAGGGCTCGACCATTTACTTGCCGGTCTCGGTGCCGGGCGCGCTGTTGTCGGTCGGCGATCCGCATGCCGCCCAAGGCGACGGCGAATTGAGCGGGACCGCGATCGAATGTTCGATGACCGGGACGTTCCAAATTATTCTGCACAAGAAGGGAGATCTCGCCGGGCGTGCCTTCGCCGATCTCAGCTATCCCCTGATCGAGACCGAAACCGACTGGGTGCTGACCGGATTCAGCCACCCGAACTATCTTGCCGAATTCGGTTCGCAGGGGCAAAGCGAGGTCTATGCGAAATCCTCGCTCGACCTCGCGATGCGGGATGCGTTTCGCAAGATGCGGCGCTTCCTGATGAACGTCAAAGGCCTCTCCGAAGACGAGGCGATCGCGCTGATGTCGGCCGCCGTCGATTTCGGCGTCACACAGGTCGTGGACGGCAATTGGGGCGTGCACGCGATCCTGAGCAAGAAGCTGTTTAAGGACGCCTCTTGAGCGCGGAAAAATCGAAGGGATCGACAGGCGTGAAATTCCACATGATCGCGGGCGGGCCAAAGCCCGTCGCGCCGTTTTCCCATGCCGTTGAAACCGACGGTTTCGTCTTCGTGACCGGCCAGATGCCCGATCGTCCCGAGGCTCCCGGTGTCCTGCCGGAAGGGATCGTCGCTCAGACCAAGGCCGTGATGGAAAACTTGAAGATCGTGCTCGCAAGCTTAAGTCTTGGGCTCGAGCACGTCGTCATAGCTCGAATTTACCTCACGCGATTCAAGGACGACTATGCCGCGATGAACGAGACCTACCGGCGATATTTCGCGGCTGACCGCTTGCCCGCCCGGACCTGCGTCGGGGTCACCGGGCTCGCTTACGATGCGCTGATCGAGATCGATCTGGTTTGTCGGCGGCCGTGATGATGTAATCGCCAGCGGCGGTCCGGTGCGGTCATCTGGCCCGGTCGACAGGGGTGACAAGCAATTTGATTGTCGTCTGGATTGCTGCCTTTCTCGCGGGCATCGGCCTCATCGTCTGCGGAGCCGAGGCTTTTGCCGAACATCTTGGCGCGGCATCGGTGCGCTTGGGCGTGAGCTCCTTTGCGTTGGCGCTGCTGTTGGCCGGCGCCGAGCCCGAGGAGCTCGCGACGGTCGTGGTGGCGTCGCTTCGCGGTTCGCCGGGTATCGCGCTCGGCGACGTCATTGGCGCCAACGTTGCAATTTGCCTGGTCGCTCTCGGTGTCGGCGCGGTGATCGCGCCGCTGCCGTTCCGGGCGAGCGTCATGCGCTACGCCACTCTGGGCCTGCCACTCGGCGCGATCGCTGCGTGGATGGCATGGGACGGCGTCGTGACGCGGCTGCAAGGCGCCGTGCTCGTTGGACTCTACATCATTTATGTCGGTGCTATCTGGATGATCGAGCGCCGACCGCCGGCGCTCGGCGAGGTCCACGAGCTGGAAAAGGCCGAGCACGCCGCGGCGACTGCGGGTGCACAGCGCCGGGTCGGCCGTGAACTGCTGCTTGTGCTCGCCGGAGTGGCCGCCATGGCGGCCGGTGCGAGCCTGCTCGTCGAGGCGGTCCAGCGCATCACCCACGTCGAATCGGAGCAGACGGCGCTTGGTCTAACCCTGGTCGGGTTCGCCACCGCTTTCGAGCTGGTCGTGCTGGCCTGGTCGGCGGCGCGTCGCGGCGCTTCCGAAGCCGTGGTCGCGGGCGTTGTCGGATCATTTGCGTATAACGTCACGATGACGCTTGGCGCAGGTGCGCTCGCCCGGCCACTGAGGATCGTCGATGCGCAGAGCCTGCACCTGCCTTGGTTGGCGATGCTGGCAGCGCTCAGCCTGGTGATCCTGTTGGCGGCGCCTTATAGGCAGCTGGGCCGCATGACCGGCGTCGTGCTGTTGCTGACCTATCCGCTGTTCTTGCTGGCCGTGTTCTTTACTTGAGCGTGCGGTGTGGCACTCAAGCAAGACGCCGGGCGCCACCCCAGAATGATTACGACGCCAGTTTTAATCTAGGTTCCATCGATCAGCGTATCGGACAACCGCAAGTTGGGCTATATAGGCGCGGGCTTAGGGAGCTGATGACGCACCTAGTGTGAACGGCGTGAACGGCGCCGATGGTCGAGGGGAGGGTGTCATGCGCGTGTTCGCCTACACTTTGTTGGCATTTCTTGGGGCTTCCTCCTTCGCAAATGCGCAATCAGCCCAACAGCAGCCGGCAATCCCCGTTGGCGTGGTGACCGCCGAGCGGAAGCCCATCACCAAGACGCTCGATTTTGTCGGCCGGGTGGAAGCGGTGCAACGGGTCGATGTGAGAGCGCGGATCACCGGATATTTGGAAAAGGTCGCGTTCAAGGAGGGCGATCTCATTAAGGAGGGCGCGCCTCTCTACAGCATTGAAAAGGGTCTGTTCGAAGCCGCCGTTGGTCAGGCTGAAGGCGTGCTGGAGAAGGACAAGGCCGCAAAAGCCTTGACCGAGGTTCAGTTGCAGCGTTCTGAGGATTTATTGGCGAAGCAGGCCGGTACGCAAGTCGCGCGCGACCAGGCGTTCGCGGCGGACGAATCGGCAAAAGGCGTGCTGCTCGTCGACGAAGCCAATTTGAAGACTGCCAAGATTAATCTCGGCTATGCTGAGATCACCTCGCCCATCGCAGGCAAGGTCGGCAAGACCAACGTCACCATCGGCAATGTCGTCGGTCCGGAAACCGGTCCTCTGACCGTCATCGTCAGCCAGGATCCGATGTACGTGACCTTTCCCGTCAGCCAGCGTGAATTCCTGAACGCCCAGAAGGCCGGACACACCGTCGATATTACCGGCATCAAAGCGTCCCTGCTTTTTTCGGACGGAAGCCCGTACAAGCATCCCGGCAAGATCAATTTCGTCAACGTGACCGTGGACCGCGCCACCGATACCGTCCTGGCGCGCGCTGAATTTCCAAATCCCGATTTTGCGCTGGTCGACGGCCAACTGGTGCGCGTCTCGCTCGCAGGCGGTACCCCAGAGGAAAAGGTGGTCATTCCTCAGGCGGCGCTCATTTCCGACCAGGAGGGCGTCTATGTCTTCATCGCGGAGGAAGGGAAAGCGGCCGTCCGCAGGGTCAGGACAGGCGGTGCAAGCGGCACCGGCGTCATTATCGACCAGGGATTGACCGGCGGCGAACAGGTGATCGTCCAGGGAATCCAGGGGCTGCGGAAGGACGTAGCGGTTCGCGCCACATCGCTGCCGCCGTCGCCGGACCGGAGCTGAAGCCATGTTTTCCGCAATCTTCGTCGATCGTCCTCGCCTGGCGATCGTTATCGCTGTCGTCACCACGATTGCCGGCGCGCTGGCCTATCTCGCCATGCCGGTCGCGCAATATCCCGACATCGTGCCGCCGCAGGTGTCGGTAACGACATTCTATCCGGGCGCAAGTTCGGCCATAGTGGACGCCACCGTCGCGCAGCCGATCGAGGCGAAGGTGGTCGGCGTCGACAAGATGATCTACATGAAGAGCACGAGCGGCGACGACGGCACCTACACGCTGACGGCCTCGTTCGAGCTCGGCACCAATCCCGATATCAACGCGGTCAACGTCAACAACCGCGTTCAGACCGCGTTGTCGCTGTTGCCGCCGGAGGTGCAGCGGCAAGGGATCAACGTCAAGAAGAAGTCGACTGCGATTCTCTCGGTGCTGACGCTCTATTCGCCCAAGCAGACTCACGATCCGCTGTTCCTGTCGAACTACGCGACCATCAACGTCCTGGATCCGATCAAGAGCATCCCCGGCGTCGGCGATGCCTTTCTGTTTGCGGCGCAGGACTATGCGATCCGCGCCTGGGTCAAGACGGATCGCCTGACCGGGCTCAACCTGACGACCAGCGATATCATCAACGCGATCCAATCGCAGAACGTTCAGGCCGCGGTCGGACGCGTTGGCGCGCGGCCGATATTCGACGACCAGCAACTGCAGCTCAACATCCAGACCAAGGGACGGCTGAGTTCAGTCAAGGATTTCGAAAATATCGTGATCCGGACCAATCCCGACGGGTCCGTCCTGCGGCTGGGTGATGTCGCGCAAATAGAGCTCGGCGCCGCCAATCTCGATCGTGATACCCGATTCAACGTCAGGACGCCGCCGCCATCGTTATCTATCAATCTCCTGGCAGCAACGCGATCGACACAGTCACTGCCGTTCGAGCCAAGCTTTCCGAACTGGAAACGCGCTTCCCCGACGATCTCGCCTGGAAGATCACCTACGATCCGACAATCTTCGTCACCGATACCATGCATGAGGTGAAGAAGACGCTGCTTGAGGCCTTCATTCTCGTCGTGCTGGTCGTGTACCTGTTTCTCGGTAACCTGCGCGCCACATTGATTCCGACGCTGGCGGTGCCGGTAAGCCTGATCGGAACGTTCATCGCGCTAAAGGCGGTGGGTTACTCGGCCAACACGGTGTCGCTGCTCGCCATCGTGCTTGCCATCGGCATCGTCGTTGATGACGCGATCGTTGTCGTCGAGAACGTCGAACGGATCATGGAGGAGCATCCGGAGCTGTCCGTGGCCGACGCGACCAAGCGCGCCATGGCAGAAATTACCGCGCCGGTGATCGCGATCACGCTGGTGCTGCTCTCGGTGTTCGTGCCGATCGCGTTCATTCCCGGAATCTCCGGCGAGCTGTTCCGTCAGTTTGCCGTGACGGTCGCGGTCGCCATGTTCCTTTCCGCGATTAACGCGCTGACGCTATCGCCAGCGCTCTGCGCCGTGCTGCTGAGCCAAAGCCATGGGCCGAAACGCGGCATTATCGGCTGGTGGATGCGATCGATCGACTGGGTGCGCGATGGCTACGGCGCCATTGTCGCGCGGATCGTCCGCTTCTCGGTTATCGGCATTGTGATGGTACTCGTTGCAGGAGCGGGGACGGTTGCTCTCTCCAGGATAACACCCACGGGGTTCGTGCCCGAGGACGATCAAGGCGGCATCTTTGTCGTCGCTCAGTTGCCTGGTGGTGCGTCGGTCGGACGAACCTCGGAAGTCATGCGGCAGGCCGAGGCAATCGTGAAGGCGGACCCCGCTGTAGCTGACTATACGTCGGTGATCGGTCTTAACTTTATTGACAACTATTCCCAGCCAAACGCCGGCTTCATGATCGTGACGTTAAAGCCCTTCGAGGAGCGCAAGGGTCACGAGCTTGGCGCGCAAGCGGTCATCGCAAGGCTCCGGACACAACTCCGGCAGATCGGAGGCGGAACTATCGTGCCGCTGGCGCCGCCGCCAATCGTCGGTCTCGGCACTGGAGGCGGTTTCGCCTATGTGCTGGAGGATCTTCGCGGCGGCGATCCCAAGGAACTCGCCCAGGTTCTGCGCGGGCTGGTGGTGGCAGCCAATGCTGATCCTGAGCTCCGAGGCGTGTTCTCTACGTTCTCGGCGACCAACCCGTCGATCTATCTCGATATCGATCGCGACAAGGTCCAGATCCTGGGGGTGCAGTTGAAGGATGTCTTCCAGGCATTGCAGGCCTCGCTCGGCGGCTACTTCGTCAACAACATGAATCTGTTCGGCCGCACCTGGCAGGTGCAGGTCCAGGCCGAAGCCGCCGACAGGTCGTCTATTGACGACATCTACCGCATCAATGTGCGCAATAGCGAAGGCAAGATGATCCCGCTGCGGAGCCTCGCGGAAACGCGCGTGGTCGTCGGCCCGCCAGCCATCATTCGCTACAACAACCTTCGCGCCGTGACCATCCAGGGCGGCCCGGCCCCCGGCGTATCGTCAGGGCAAGCGCTGAAAGCGCTTGAACAAGTGGCGGCAAAGACGCTGCCGCCGGGTTTCGCCGGCGAGTGGACCGAAACCGCATTCCAGGAGAAGCGAGCGGAAGGAAAGACCGCAATCATTCTCGGCTTCGCCATTCTGTTCGCTTACCTCTTCCTGGTGGCACTCTATGAAAGCTGGAGCATCCCCGTGCCGGTGCTGTTGTCAGTCGCCATCGGCATTCTCGGCTCCTACGGCGCGATCGCATTGAGCGGGCTGACGCTCGACCTCTACGCCCAGATCGGCATGGTCGTGCTGATCGGACTGGCTGCGAAAAACGGTATTCTGATCGTCGAGTTCGCCAAGGAGAAGCGCGAGCATGGCGTTCCCCTGCTCGAGGCGGCGACCGAAGGCGCGCGGCTGCGCTTCCGGCCGGTGATGATGACATCGTTTGCCTTCATCCTCGGTCTCTATCCGCTCGTGGTGGCGGAAGGCGCATCGCAGCTGGCGCGCCGCGGCGTCGGCACGCCGGTGTTCGGCGGCATGATCCTGGCCTCATTCATTGGCATCTTCGCGATCCCGCCGCTTTACGTGATGTTCCAGGCGATACGCGAACGGTTGCGGCCGGCGTCGCGTCCTTCGCTGAAGCAGGCTGCAACCGCAAAGCCTGAGGCGGCTTCACTGGAACATTCACACCACGTCGCTGCTGAATAAGGAATTGCGCACACCACGTACCTCGGATCTCGGAGAGGATACTCCGCTGTAGTTGGGAGACTCGCCATGAAGTTCTCAGTTTCGAAAATTATCAACGGGAGGACAGCCATGAAGCAGATCAGTCTGAAACGAGCATTGCTCTTTGCCGTCGTTGTTGCCAGCGCGGTTTCCGGTTCTGTCGAGTGGTCAAACAGCGAAGGCCCCTCATTGTCGGTTGCTAGCGCGCAAGCGCGCATCGGGCGACCTGCGACCCCCCTAAGCGTCGCTGGCGTTGCACGCCGAACGACACGGCGAGCGATTGTGGGAGGAGCGGCCGTGGGAGCAGCGACCGTAGGTGCAGCCGGCGCATATTGTCACCGCGTGCTGGTCAACGGGGTGTGGGTCTGCCGCTAGTCGCTCGTCTAAGCCACCAGGCATTGCGCCACGTGACATAAATCGCTGCGAGCGATCCTCCTTGGCCTGAATCGGCCAATCGATGACGGGCACGGAAGCCGAATATCCATTGCGGAAGAAGTCTGATGGAGAGTCCGTCTAGGCTGCGATCGTCTCTGTCAGTTCGGCGGCGAAAAGGGACAGCATGAGGCCCACCATCGGCACTGCGGGAATCAGATATCGCCAGACGTCGAGGGTGTGGGCGCCGGCGGCCGTCGCGATCGAAGCCGCCCACATCACGATCACGATACCTGCACGCGTCAAGAACGCGGGGCGCCGACGCCGCACAGCGGTCACCGTCCAAAATATGACGGCGATAACGAAGGCGGCGGACAATGCCCTGAACAGACAGGCGGAGATACCTGGGAGATCGGCGAAAAAGCCGATCCGAACTGGTCCGCCTTGCAGATCGAGCGGCTGAACCGCCCGGCCGTGCCGCGTCATGATGTCGGACACGTGCGGCACATCGTCGGTCGATACCGGTATGGCAGAGTTGAGTCCGAAAGGAGGCCATGCGACCGAGGCCCCATAGGCCATCTGACGGACGAATTTTCCCGCGTAGGCCAGCGGCCGGTCGCGCACGGCGGCCAGGAAGATGCGCCGATAGGCCGCGGCCACGCCGACCGCATCCCCGGTATCGTCGGCAACGTCTCGATCCAGTGCGGTGTCGAAGAGGCACGCGTCGCCGAAGAACCCGAGTACGGGCCAGCGACCCGGCTCCGCGGCGAAGTCGGCGGCAAGCCGCGCCATCGTGGCGTCGGTGCGGTTGCCGGCCACTGATGCGATCTCGCGTCGAGCTGCATCGCTTGCAAGTTCGATGTTCAGGTGATTGCAGAACAGTGTCTTGGGGACGAACACGACCGAGGCTTGGTCGGAGTCGGAAGCCCCGAACCGGGAACCCGCGGCGACGAGCGCCAGTGCCGCCGCGACGGACACGGCAATCACGGCACGGCGCGCGGAGGTGTCCGGCCCGGCGAGGCGGACGCCCACCAGGACGGCGACAATCGGGAGCAGGAGACCCTGCGATCTGAAGCACGCCGCGAGCGCCGCGCACAGGATGGCGGCAGCGATCATCCAGCATCGCGCCGTTTTGCCGACGCAGGTGGCGACGAGCAATCCAGCCATTGCCAGATTGAGGAAGACCGCAAAGAGAAGCTCTGCGGTGAGGACGTTCTTGAACAGCAGCAGGCCCGGATACGTCGCCACGAGGATGATCGGCACGAGCCCACCGGCGTTTCGCGTCGCCGCGTGGGCGGTTGCTGCAAGCGCCAGCATCAGGACGACCCACGCCGCCTGCTGCAGGCGCACCACCGTGCCGAGGCCGCCTCCGAACGCGAACGTCACGGCCAGGAACGCCGGGTAGCCCGGATCGCGCCCACCCGCCACGGTCGGCTGTCCTGCCTCGAGCGTGCGAAACGCCGATTCCACAAAGGAGGGCGTATCGCCCCAGATGACAGGAACCGCGGGCCTGAACGACACGACGATCGCCACCAGCAGCGCAGCCCACGCCAGCACGGCCCTCGGGGATGCGACGCCGCCCAGGGAGGCGGCTCGGCCCGTTATACGCGCTGGAGCTTTGCGGTCGGACCGCACGATCGCCGTCCACACGGGATGAAGTTCGAATGCTGCCCAGCATTCATGCTAGACCAAAACGCTCTACGAGACCATCGGTGGGCATGGCGTGCTTTGCGAAGGGCAGTGAGCTTGCTCGTTGGTGCACCGCAAGCAGTCCGTTGGTAATTGCATGAAGAGGACTGATCAGCTCACAATGAGAATCCTGGCGAACGGAGTTCCATCAATGTCGATCCGCTCGATCGCGCTGGCTTTGCTGATCGTCACGGCAACAGCAACGCCAGTGCGGGCGGACTCCGGTATCGTTCAGGCCGTCGTCACGAAGGGTGGATTTATTGTCGGCGTCGGCGGCGGGCGCGGTACATTGATCTTTCACGATCGCAGCTATCCGCTGGTTTTCGGCGGCATGGGTCTCGGCGCGACCATCGGCCTGTCGACGGCGAAGCTGGGCGGACATGCCTACCACCTGAAAAAGCCGGCCGACATCGAGGGAACGTACACTGCGATCGGATCCGGGGCAGCGCTTGCCATCGGACAAGGTGGCGTACGGCTGAGAAATGCAAAGGGCGTTGTTCTTCAGCTCGCTGGAGCACGGGTTGGGGTTGAGCTATCCATCGCCTTCAGCGGCGTGACGGTCAGGTTGCGCTAACCTCGAAAGCCCATATCCAGTTCGCCTCGCAAGTCCTGAAGGGGGAATGGCTTGAGCAGAAGTGATCCCGTATTGATCGACCTAGCGCTTCAGGGCGGCGGCTCCCATGGGGCGTTCACCTGGGGCGTGCTCGACCGTTTGCTGGAGGAGCAGCGGTTGCGGATTGCCGGCATCTCCGGCACATCGGCGGGTGCGATGAACGCAGCGGTGCTGGCGGATGGCTGGACCGACGGAGGAGCCGAAGGCGCTCGCGCTGCGCTCGAAGAATTCTGGCAGCGCGTATCGCGCGCCGCTGCCTTGAGCCCGTTGCAGCGCTCTCCGCTCGATCGCTTGATGGGTCGGTGGACGCTGGATACGTCACCTGCCTATCTCGCGATGGATTTGATGAGTCGGGTCTTCTCTCCCTACGATCTTAATCTCATGGGCTTTAATCCGCTGCGCAGCATTCTCTCCGGAATCATCGATTTCGACCGGCTGGCCCGCTCGCCGATCAAGCTGTTCGTCACCGCCACGAAAGTGCGAACCGGCCGCGGACGGATTTTCCGCAATGGCGAGGATCACGCCTGACGTGCTGCTTGCGTCGGCGTGCCTTCCCACGATGTATCAGGCGATCGAAATCGATGGAGAGGCATATTGGGACGGGGGTTACGCGGGCAACCCAACCATCACGCCGCTGGTCCGTGAAAGCGACGCGCATGACACCATTCTGGTGCAGATCAACCCCCCAGAGCGGGCGGAGACGCCGCGGACGGCGGTGGAGATCCTGAATCGGCTGAACGAGATATCGTTCAATTCGCCGCTCGCCAAGGAACTGCGCATGATCGCACTGCTGCGACAGGTGGTCGATCCGGGCAGCGGCGAGGGTGCCCGCTGGGCACAGATGCGCACGCACTGGATCAAGTCGGACCTGCTGGCGACCTTTGGCGCCTCCTCAAAGCTCAACGCCGAGTGGGATTTCCTCGCATTGTTGCGCGAGGAGGGACGGCGCGCCGCGGGTGAGTTTCTGGATGCTCACGCCGATGATCTGGGCGAGCGATCCACCGCTCACCTCGATGTGCTGTTGGCGGAATCCTGATGCAGGCGCTGGCTCGCAAGGAGAACTCGCGTCGATACGTCTGATCCGCTTCAGTCGGCTCCGAGCACTATTCTTTGCCGAAATCGGCCGCGCGGGAGCCGTCATGACAGACAGACAAAACAGACGGCTCATCTATGAGGGTGCTCCCAGTCGAGAAGGTCAATTTGGTCTAACGCCCGACGCGACGCGCCGAGGAAAACAACAAGCCGCAGGCCGTCGGTCAAGTACGGGTCGCCACCGAGATTCACGCGCGGATTGGGCATCGTCGATGCGCCGACGCCCCGCACATAACCGAAGCGCGAAACCGCGCCCGACATCATCAGGTCCTGCAGCAGATAGAAACGGTCCTGATCGACATCGGGGCTGATCCGATGCGTGGTCAAGTACCAAACCTGCGTGGTCAGCTTGATTCCAATGTCGCGGCTGATTTGGCCGATCCAGACCTGCAGTCCGTCGATCGTGAACGGTGCGAGCCATAGCCGAAGATGGTTGCGCAAGCTGATATTGTTGCGCGCCTTCTGAAGCGCCACCTCCTGCTCGCGCCCGAAAACGTGCAATGGGCTCACCGGCGCGTTGAGATATTCGTTGCGGAACAGGAAGGCTTGGATCGTTCGGTAGGTGCTGTGAAGATCGAACGGCTCGTCAAGCTTCCACCCGCGCCCGATGAATGAAAACAGCGCATCCAGTCCGCGGCCGACAATCACGATATTGAGCGGATCGCCATTCTTTTCGCCGTTCTTGCTCGCGGCGCAGCATGGTAGCTGCGCCAGCTTCTCGCGCAGCGTCGGCAGGTCGACCTCCTCGACCATGCTTGAGGGATAGATGTTTGCAAAATCGACTTTTTCGATCGCATAGGAAACGCCGCGGACACCTGGGATCGGCAGCGCGAACCTGAACAGGAGTTCCTCGGTGCCTGTTTCGAATCCAACCGTAAATAGTTTCCGGCCGCCTTCGCGATGCGTGAAGACGAACCCCGCGGCGGTTTGCTTGGTTGGGACGATCTCCGGCATCCTTGTGCGCGCGACCGCGGCTGTAATGGATGCATTCGCGCTGCCCCTCCACCAGGCTCGAAGCAGCCGTTCAACCTCGGCTTCCGAAAAGTAGTTCGGATCAGTGACGATTGGCAGAAACTGCAGCGGAGAATCAGCACCATTGTTCACGCTGAGCCAGATTGCCTGAATGCCGTGATCAGCGAGCGACGCGCCGAAATAGCGCTCGCTTTCGTCGTCCGTGAGCACGGCGGCACGGACGGTCACCGCGCCCCGCTCGCGAACGTCGGCACGCGAGACGAAAGACTGCTCCGCGACCGGATCGGGGCCGCCGGTCCCCCATTGGCTCATCGCAGCAAGCAATGCGAGCAGCGCGAGTGTCAACCACAGCCAGCGCCACCTGGCTAGAGCTCTCCAAATTTGCCGCTGAGCCGTTCCGGGCATCATCAGCCTCCAGTCGGGAAAGCGCCAATTCAGTTTATCGAAATTTGAGACGGTTCGCGAGAGCTCGCTCCTGCGAACTCGCGCTGGAATCGACCGAGCGACCGGGTTGTCTCGGTTTCGACGCACTTGCCAGCAACATCAACCAAAACTAGCATCCGCGCAGGCGTACTGGTCAAAAAATACAACCATGTTGGAGGAGGAGCGCCTGTGCATCACCAACCCGAACATCCCACAGACTGCAATTGCCTGGCTCGGCGGAATTTTCTCATGATGGCGGGCCGTGCGGCCGCGGTTGGAGTGAGCGGCGGCAGCCTCTTCCTCGCGGATGAGGCCCGCGCAGACGCCCTGACCAAGGAGCTGCGCGACAAGCTGACGCCGGATCAAATCATTCAGGCGATGAAAAACGGAAACAAGCGCTTTCGAAAAGGCGAAAGGAAAGAACGCAATTATCTGCGGGAACAAAGGGCAAGCGCTTCGGGACAATATCCGGCGGCCGCGTTGCTCAGCTGCATCGATTCGCGCGCCCCGGCCGAGGTCATCATGGACCTCGGCATCGGCGATATCTTCAACAGCCGTGTCGCGGGCAATATCGAAAATCCCGATATTCTCGGGAGCATCGAGTTCGCCTGCAAACTCGCCGGTGCGAAAGTCGTGCTCGTCATGGGCCACACCGCCTGCGGTGCAATCAAAGGCGCAATCGACAACGCGGAGCTCGGCAACTTGACCGGGCTGCTCGCTAAGATCAAGCCGGCGGTCGAAACGACAACTTACTCGGGCGAGCGATCTGCGAAGAACTACGCCTTCGTGGATGCTGTCGCGCGAAAGAACGTCGAGCTCACCGTCGCAAACATTCGGAAAGATAGTCCTGTGCTTGCTGCGTTGGAATCGAAGGGCAGCATTAAGATTGCGGGCGCCATGTACAATTTGGAGAACGGCGCGGTGGAGTTCTTCGACTGAGGCTCGCGCGGGGGCGGAATGACCGCAGCGATGGAGCCCAGCCGAGCCTCCAATATCGCCGTGATCTCGCCGCTGCTGGCGAGAATGCGAAATCGCTGGCCTTGCGAAGCCGCCCACTACGGCTCACAATTCGGTTCAGCTTCCAGGATCGGGGGAATTTCCCATGAGGCAACGCTGGTTTTTGCTGATAACAGCCACAGCTCTGCTCTTTGCCGGGCCGGCGGCCGCCCAAAACGGTGCGAAAGTGGGCTTGTTGAGTTGCAAGATGGGTCCATCGGTGGGCCTCATTGTTGGCTCTCGCCAGCATATGCAGTGTCGATTTACCCCCGACGCGGGCGGCGCTTCTGAGCTCTACTCAGGAACCGTCACGCGCGTGGGTCTCGATGTCGGATTTAGGGCGGGCGGCGTCATGGGATGGGCCGTGTTCGCTCCGACAGCCGCGGTTCCACATGGCGCTCTCCGAGGCAACTACGCTGGAGCAAGCGGAGACATCTCGCTTGGCCTGGGCGCTGGCGGGAAGCTGCTGGTCGGCGGTTCGCATCATACGATATCGCTGCAGCCGCTCGCCCTTCAGGGGCAGGTGGGAGTCAATCTTGCGTTGGGAGTGGCCGGCCTCGCGTTACGCTGAGCTTCGGAGCAGCGAGGACGTCCGCAAGTGCCGCTAATGGAGTCTCCTCCAATTTCATTGCGGGGACAGAACTTGCTGGCTGACAACGCCCGCCTTCGATTCGTTTCCTGCGAGCTGTTGCCCATCGGCAAGCCGGCGCTTAATCATTCCCATGACCGATGTAACCTCGTCAAACGCCCTCGAATGCGACTCGCCCTGCAGATGGGTCAAATCGAATACCAGAACGTTCTCCCGACTGAGTTCGCTCTTGTACGGCTCCTCATCGGGATTGACATCGCCGAGCCGTGTTGCGCCTCCCCATAGCGACTTCGATACTTTGAGCGCGCGATCGTCTTGCGAAAGGAATAACCCGAAGCGGGGCCGCGAATTGCCCATCTGCTGCATCCGATCGCGAAACACGTTGAAGTCCACGTCGGGAGCGACAAGCAGCACGTTCTTGACCTTTGCGCCGATCTTGCCGGTGCGCATCGATCTTGACTGCAGCGCCTCGAGCGTAAGCTGACAGCCCATCGAATGACACAACACGGTTACCTCCTTCACATTTGGACTGAGGGCGACCGAATCGAGCAATTGATCCAGCGAGTCACGAGACTGGCTCGCGCTCTCACGGTCGTACTCATAGGCACGCAGTCCAATCACACCTCGCGATGGCCACGAGAAAAGAATGGGGACCGCAGGAGCCTTCGAGTCCTGGATGATCTGCGCGAGGCGGTACGCCGCATCATCGAAACGATTGTTGAATCCATGCACAAATATGATCGCTTTGCTTCGGCGGGTCGCCTTCGCGACGCTGCCAACTGCGGCGCTGAAGGCTGGCTTGTCCAGGTACTCGGCCGATACAGTCACGAAGTCCCGGTGCGGATCTCCTGGTGGAGAGGGCGGCCATTGGATCTCGCCGATCTTGCGCGCCTCGTCGGGAGGAATTGAAACGGCAATCCGCGCATAGGACATTTCGGGAGCGCGCTCAGTATTGAACATCTCTCCGGTGTCCGTCGAGCGCTGCCGCGTTGTGGCAATCAGTATAGGAACGCGCGATGAGCCTTCCGCGGATTCGGCCGTCGGGACGAGAACACCTTCTAACGGGCGGCCCGCACAGGAGCAGCAAGCCAATGATATCAGCAAGGCTGCGATGGCCCGCAGACCATTCGGAGCAACCGCGGCGCCCGGCCGCCTCCGTACGCAAATTGCCAGCCCCATGTCGGCACCAACATGGGCGATAGCGGCGGAGAATTGCGAATACTATGCCGGTCGCCCCCTTGCGAACAGTTGACTTGCGTCCAACACGCCTGTCAAGCGAACGGAAGACAATTTTGCCACCTGTATCGCGCGTGAACGCTCGGTCCGAGGGGCGGTCATCGATCATAAAGCGTCGCCCCGGCGCGTTGGTTACCGCACATATATGCCGTAAGCAGGAGTTAGCGGCTCATTCCTGCCGTACGAGCTGAACAATTCACAATGAGAAGCAATCTGAGCCACGCGGAAGCGATGGCTGCGGTTTTCGCAAGCGGCGATCCTATTTGGTCCGTGCCAACAGAGGCGCAAGCACAGCCACGAGTTCGGCTTGCCGATGCACGCCGGTCTTTGCGAAAATGCTCTTGAGTTGGCTTCGGCCGGTTTCCTTGGCGATGCCGAGTTGCTCCGTGGCCATTTCGAGCAGCTCGCCCGAAGCCAATCGCGCCGCGAGCCGAGCCTCGGCCTCGCTCAATCCAAAGGCTACCTGCAGCGCCGCTTGCGGCGGTCGCGATGCGTCGTCCGGGTCGATCAGAATAATGACACCCTGGCAATCCGCCAGCGCATTGGCAGTCATGCTTGCAAGCTTGGCAGGATACGCGAACAGAGGCCTCTGACCCGTCCGCGGCAGCGGCACCGGCGGCGAGAGGCCGCCCTCAATACGTCGCCACAACAAATCATGGAGGGCGCGCTCCAATGCGCAGGTGGCATCCTTGTCTTTGGCAACCAATCTTCTATTCGCGATTCGAATGTCGCCCATTAGGAGCCGTTCTGCAGAGGGATTGATCTTGAAGGCTTCGCCCGCGCGGTTGATCAAGACCACGGCGGTACCGCTGACTTCGAATGCTTCCAGTGCTCCCTTTGTTGTGGCGCATCCCATCGCGCGAGCAAGGGCTGCACTTGCCGAAAGACGGCTCGACAACCGAGCAAGTTGCCGCTTTTCGCTTTCCGAAAATGGGCCTTGCTTGATCGTGCGCTGGAGAGACAAACACCACAGATCTTCCCCGCAACGCACACCGACGCCCGCAAACCAGCGCAAACCGTGCGGGGCCAGGAACTCTTGATAATAGGGGTGGCGCTTTATTCTGTCAGTACTTGAAATGTCGAGATCGTCAGTGACGCCTCGTTGCATCATGATGTTGATGCCACGAGTTCGCTCATCCCGCAGATACCAACTTTGTCGAAAATACGTGTCGGCTGAGTCGTTCATCCGTTCCGTGAAAGGGACATTCGGAATCAGGCCCCCTTTTATCGGGAGAAGAATAGCCCCAAAACTTTCGGTGAGAGCTGTTGCAGTTTCCAAAGCTGTTATCCACGACGCAGGATTCAGAGCTGCATCCGTGAAAGCCTGCTCGATGGGGTCAAGATTCCAATTTGACACCTCATTCCCCCAAACTTCCGACCGAGGAAACTGGAGTCAGTACCCGGCCGCCCGGAAAGCTATTAGCGCAAATTAGCAGTAAATTAGCGGTTGTCTAACCCAAACGGGTCAAGACTCCGGAAATCGAAGCTGGTTCAATCCGTTAATCGGCAGTTTCATTAACCATCGACTTTAACGAAGTCATCTATTCCAAGGCCGCTGCCGGACGCAGCGCGATCATTTCTTAAGTTATTGTGGGGGGCAGTTTGAATTACCCCGGGCGATATGCGTCGGATCTATCGGATACTCAATCCGTCCATTTCGATTTTGGTTTGGCGGACCACGGGCACGCCGGCACGTTCAGAATTCCGGACGCGCATCTTCTGTTCTCTGGGGACTATCAGAGATCAGGCAGCGATCTGATCATTTCGGATCAGCTTCATCACGTCGTCGTCCCGAATTATTTTCATGGCGAAAAGCGACCCTCGCTGGTGTCGCCGGAGGGAGCGGCGCTCGATGCAAGTGTCATCGATGCTCTGACCGGCCACGTTGCGTATGCGCAAGCAGGAGGGGCTGCTCCTGCCGCCAAGGTTGTCGGTCATGTCGTCAAGATGTCCGGCAGCGCCAGCATCGTACGCAACGGCGTCGCCATCGTGATCAATACGGGCGATACGCTCTATCAAAATGACGTCGTGCAGACCGGCAGTAATTCCACGCTGGGCCTGGTTCTGGATGACGGTACGGCTTTCAACTTGTCCGCAAATGCGCGGTTTATGTTGAATGACTTCAACTTCGACGCGAACGGTACCTCCAACAGCTCGCTAATGACCTTGGTCCAAGGTGCGGCAAGCTTCGTAGCAGGTCAGATCGCGCCAACAGGCGATATGAAGGTTGCAACACCCGTCTCGGTCATCGGCATCCGCGGCACCGCTGTAATACTCGATATCTCATCGACAGATGGAACGGTGTCGGTCTCCGTCGTCGATCAGCACGACAATCAAGTGCATGCGATACAGGTTTACAATACTCTGGGTGTTTTGATTGCGACGGTGGCGAGCAATGGCCCGGGCCTGATCCTGACTCCGACAGCAGCGCTCAATGTGATCGCTCAGGAGAGCAATAAGACTACTGACCAGATAACGCAGGAATTCAACGCATTCCAGCAGGTATTGAATACCTATGATACTGGAAAGCAGCAGTTCCCGAACCTGCCGCAGCACACCGAAAACAACACGAATCAAAATAATACCAACACTGGGACGACCAGGACCGCCGCTATGGGCAGTACTCCGGTTCTGTCGAGCGATCCTCCTGCGACGACGGTGCTTGCCAGTGACAACAAAGGCGAGGGCGGCGGCGAACCTGTTTCTGAGGTGACGGCAACACCAATTGGCTCTGGGGCGCTCGTGGTAAGCGCCGCGCTTCCGCCGGTCCAGTCGTCGAGTACAACATTAGTCGTCACGCCGCTGGCGCCGGTTGAAATCACCGGCACGGGCGGCCCAACCAACCAGTCGAGCCAGACTATCATTGGAACAGTCGACGCGGCCTTCGTTGGGACGATCATCACGATTTTAGATACCTACAATGGTGTCACGACCGTGCTCGGCAACGCCACGGTTACCGCCGGAGGAGTTTGGAGCGCGAACGTTACGCTCTCCGGAAACGGCTCGCACACCATCGTAGCAGAGGACGCCGCGGCCGACAGTACAAGTACTCCGGTGGTGTTCACGCTGGAGGCTGTGCCGCCCGCGGTCGCGATCAGCACCGCTGGGACGACAACTACCCAGGCGACGCAGACGCTCTCTGGCACAGTCACGGCGGCGGCAGGCGAGGCCGCGATCGGCTCGACCGTGACCCTGTTCGATACCGTCAACGGTGTCACCACCCAGATCGGCACGGCGAAGGTGGGCAGCGACGGGACCTGGAGCACCAGCGTGACGCTGTCGGGTAATGGGACCAACAGCATCGTAGCCCAGGATACCGACGCGGCCGGCAACACCGGCAGCAGCGCGCCGGTGACCTTCACCCTGGCGACCACAACGCCGACGATTGCAATCACGACACCGATCGCCGGGGACAACATCATCAACAAGGCGGAAGCCGCAGCCGGCGTCGCCATCTCAGGCACGGCAATCGCCGCCAGCGGCGGTGCGGCGGTAGATGGCCAGACCGCGACGATCACGATTGTCGATGGTTCGAACGCCGTCAAGGATACCTACACCGCGGCCGTGACCAACGGGACCTGGTCGGTGAATGTGACGGCGGGGCAGGCGCAGGGGCTGGCTGACGGCAACTACAGCATCTTGGCCAACCTGTCGGATGCTGCCGGTAACGCAGCGGCTCCCGCGAGCCAGGCGATCTTGGTGGACGAGACGGCGCCCACGGTCGCGATCACGACCCCGATCGCGGGCGACAACATCATCAACCGGAGCGAAGCGGCGGCCGGGGTCACCATCTCCGGCACGGCCGCCGCCGGCGCCGCGGTGAATGGCCAGACCGCGACGATCATCATTGCCGACGGTTCGAACGTCATCAAGGACATCTATATCACGCCGGTGACGAACGGGACCTGGTCGGTGAATGTGACTGCGACGCAGGTCCAGGCGCTAGCCGACGGCAGCTACAGCATCACGGCCGACATCACTGATACGGCCGGCAATGCGGCGCCGACGGCAAGCCAGACGATTGCAGTGGAGACGCTGGCGTCGACGGTGACGATCAGCACTAGCGGGGCGACTACCAATCAGGCGGCACAGACGATCTCCGGCAGCGTCATCGCAGGCGATGCTGCGGTCGGAAGCACGGTGACGCTGTTCGATACCGTCAACGGTGTCACCGCCCAGGTCGGTACCGCGACCGTCGGCAGCGGCGGAGCCTGGTCGACCAGCGTGACGCTGTCGGGCAATGGCACCCACAGCATCGTCGCCCAGGATACCGACGCCGCCGGCAACACCGGCAGCAGCGCACCGGTGACCTTTACGCTGGCTACCGCGGCGCCGACGATTGCGATCACGACCCCGATCGCGGGCGACAACATCATCAATAAGAGCGAGGCGGCGGCCGGCGTCACCATCTCGGGCACGGCGACCGCTGGCAGCGGCAGTGCGGCGGTGAACGGCCAGACCGCAACGATTACGATCCTCGATGGTTCGAACGCCGTCAAGGACACCTTGACCTCGACGGTGACCAACGGGACCTGGTCGGTGAATGTGACGGCGGCACAGGCCCAGGCGCTGGCCGACGGCAGCTACAGCATCAAGGCGAACGTCTCGGATGCGGCCGGCAACGCAGCTACCAACGCGAGCCAGGCGATCACGGTGGACGAGACGGCGCCGACGATCGCGATCACGACGCCGATCGCCGGCGACAACATCATCAACAAGGCGGAAGCCGCGGCCGGGGTCACCATCAGCGGCACAGCCACCGCCGGAAGCGGCGGTGCGGCGGTAAACGGCCAGACCGCAACGATCACGATCCTCGATGGTTCGAACGCGGTCAAGGACACCTTGACCTCGACGGTGACCAACGGGACCTGGTCGGTCAACGTGACGGCAGCGCAGGCCGAGGCGCTGGCCGACGGCAGCTACAGCATCAAGGCCAACGTCTCGGATGCGGCCGGCAACGCGGCGCCGACCGCGACGCAGGCGGTCGCGCTGGAGACGCTGGCGCCCACGGTGACGATCAGTACGGCGGGGACGACAACCAGCCAGGTGACGCAGACGATCTCCGGCACCGTCACGGCGGCTGTAGGTGAGGCAGCGGTCGGCTCGACCGCGACCCTGTTCGACACCGTGAACGGTGTCACCACCCAAGTTGGCACGGCGACGGTAGGCAGCGGCGGGGCCTGGAGCACCGGCGTGACGCTGTCGGGTAATGGGACCAACAGCATTGTGGCGCAGGATACCGATGCCGCCGGTAACATCGCCAGCAGCACGCCGGTGGTCTTCACGCTGGCAACCGCGGCGCCGACGATCGCGATCACGACCCCGATTGCCGGCGACAACATCATCAATAAGACCGAGGCGGCGGCTGGCGTCACCATCTCAGGCACGGCCACCGCGGGCAGCGGTGGTGCGGCGGCGAACGGCCAGACCGCAACGATCACGATCCTCGACAGTTCGAATTCGATCAAGGACACCTATACGGCAACGGTGACGAACGGCACCTGGTCGGTGAACGTGACGGCGACGCAGGCGCAGGCGCTGGCCGATGGCAGCTACGGCATCAAGGCGAACGTGTCGGATGCCGCCGGCAATGCAGCCACGACCGCAACGCAGGCGATCACGGTGGCCGAGACCGCGCCGACGATTGCGATCACGACCCCGATTGCCGGCGACAACATCATCAACAAGAGCGAGGCGGCGGTTGGCGTCACCATCTCGGGCACGGCCAGCGCCGGAAGCGGCGGTGCGGCGGTGAACGGCCAGACCGCAACGATCACCATTGTCGATGGTTCGAACGCCATCAAGGACACCTATACGGCGACGCTGACGAACGGCACCTGGTCCGTGAACGTGACGGCAGCACAGGCGCAAGCGCTGGCCGATGGCAGCTACAGCATCAAGGCCAATGTCTCGGATGCGGCCGGCAATGCGGCGACGACCGCGACGCAGGCGATCGCGCTGGAGACGCTGGCGCCCACGGTGACGATCAGTACGGCGGGGACGACAACCAACCAGGTGACGCAGACGATCTCCGGCACCGTCACGGCGGCTGTAGGTGAGGCAGCGGTCGGCTCGACCGTGACCCTGTTCGACACCGTGAACGGTGTCACCACCCAGGTCGGCACCGCGACCGTCGGCAGTGGCGGGGCCTGGTCGACCAGCGTGACGCTGTCGGGTAATGGGACCAACAGCATTGTGGCGCAGGATACCGACGCGGCCGGCAACACCGGCAGCAGCGCACCGGTGACCTTTACGCTGGCAACCGCGGCGCCGACGATTGCGATCACGACCCCGGTTGCCGGCGACAACATCATCAATAAGAGCGAGGCGGCGGCTGGCGTCACCATCTCAGGCATAGCCACCGCCGGCAGCGCTGCGGTGAACGGCCAGACCGCGACGATCACGATCCTCGACAGTTCGAACGCCATCAAGGATACCTTGACCTCGACGGTGACCAACGGCGCATGGTCGGTGAACGCGACGGCGGCACAGGCGCAGGCGCTGGCCGACGGCAGCTACAGTATCAAGGCGAACGTCTCCGATGCCGCCGGCAATGCGGCGACTACCGCGACGCAAGCGATTACGGTGGACGAGACGGCGCCGACGATCGCGATCACGACGCCGATTGCCGGCGACAATGTCATCAACAAGTCGGAAGCCGCGGCCGGCGTCACCATCTCAGGTACCGCAACGGCCGGCAGCGCGGCGGTGAATGGCCAGACCGCAACGATCACGATCCTCGACAGTTCGAACGCGATCAAGGACACCTTGACCTCGACGGTGACCAACGGGACCTGGTCGGTCAACGTGACGGCAGCGCAGGCGCAGGCGCTGGCCGACGGCAGCTACAGCATCAAGGCGAACGTCTCGGATGCGGCCGGCAACGCGGCGGCCACCGCGACGCAGGCGATCACGGTGGACGAGACGGCGCCGACGATCGCGATCACGACGCCGATCGCCGGCGACAACATCATCAACAAGACCGAAGCGGCGGCTAGCGTCACCATCAGCGGTACAGCCACCGCCGGCAGCGGCGGTGCGGCGGTGAACGGCCAGACCGCGACGATTACGGTCCTCGATGGTTCGAACGCGGTCAAGGACACCTATACCACGTCGGTGACCAACGGGACCTGGTCGGTGAACGTGACGGCAGCGCAGGCCCAGGCACTGGCCGACGGCAGCTACAGCATCAAGGCCAATGTCTCGGATGCCGCCGGTAATGCGGCGTCGATCGCGACCCAGGCGATCGCAGTCGAAACAATCGCGCCCACGGTCGCGATCAGCACCGCGGGGACGACGACCACCCAGGCGACGCAGGCGATCTCCGGCACTGTGACCGCGGCTGCAGGCGAGGCCGCGATCGGCTCGACGGTGACCCTGTTTGACACGCTGAACGGCGTCACCACCCAGGTCGGCACTGCGACGGTAGGCAGCGGCGGGGCTTGGTCGACCGGTGTGACGCTGTCGGGTAATGGGACGAACAGCATCGTCGCCCAGGACACCGATGTGGCCGGCAACATCGGCAGCAGCACGCCGGTGACCTTCACGCTGACGATCATCGCCGGGGGTTGGGGAAACCCCAATGGCGGAAGTTGGACCAGTTCGGGAAACTGGAGTTCGGGGTCGATTCCAACGACGACGACAAACGTGGTGTTCAGCCCGATCGGTGCAGCGACACCTTACACAGTCACGGTTCTGCCTGGCGACGTGGCCACAGCCAACTCGATCACATTGAACGATCCCTTCCTTATTTTGGTCGATGAAGGCACGCTGACGATCGCCGGCTCACTGGTCACAGAGTCCGGTTTCCTGGAAATCGAGAATGGCGGAACGCTATCGCTTGGGGGCGGCTCGTTCTCCGTGGTCGGCTTCGCGGGAACGGGCGGCAATCTGGTGCTGGGATCCGGCTTCACCGGAACGATAGATGCGATCTCCACGGCGACTGGCCCCGTGACGCTCTCCGGCAGTGGCGCCGATACAACGACGATTGGTGATGCCATTGATGTCCAGGCAGTCGGAGGGACCCTGGCTAGCCCGGCCACACTAGCAATAACCCTAAGCGGTGCGATCACGGGGGCAGCCACTGGCATAGATGCCGTTCAACTTGGAGATGGCGACATTTTAGTCGCAACGAGCGGACCTGTTATCGGTCTGGCCGGTCGCGGTATTTTGGCTGAAGAGAGTTCGACCGGAGTAGGTAACATCCTCGTCGATGGCACCGGAGATGTGACGGGAACGCGCAACAACGGCAATGCTAGCGGCATTGTCGCTGAAAACCTCAATCCGGCGAATAGCGGCAGCGTCGCCGTACTGCAAACGGGGAATATAGTCGGTGGAACCGACGGGATTCACGCATTCACGGACGGTAATGGCAACGTTGTCGTTACGACAGCCGCCGGCAAAACCATTTCGGGTGCAACTCGCTATGGGATTGAAGCGGCCTCATTCGGCACCGGAAGCATTTCGGTCACGACCGCAGCGAATGACACTATCAAGTCAGCGAGCGTCGGCCTCAACGTTTACAATCAGGCGACCTCCGTTCAGCAAACCGGTGGAACGACCGTCAGTACGATTACGGTAGCGGCTAACGGCGCGATCAATTCAGGAGCCTTGCCGACAGGCAGTGGCTCAAGGCCCGCAGGTATACTCGCCGGCTATGCGGGTGGCACGACAGCCACGCCAAACGCCAACGTGTTTGGAAATGTCACGATCAGTAATTTTGCAAACATCAATTCCGTGGGTGGAGACGGAATCCGGGGTTACAACTACGGCGGCGGGAACGTAACCATCAGCGATCAATCGAATACAACCATCACGGCGTCCGAGTTTGGCATCGATGGTTCGAGCTACGGCGTTGGCAATGTTTCAGTCTCGACAGTTGCTGGAGATGTCATCAATTCAGGAAGTGCCGGTCTGCAGGCAATTAATCTTGCAACCTCGATTCCAGGTACGGCCCTCTCGACAGTCAGCGTCACCGCCAACGGGACAATCAATTCCGGAACAGCTTTGACGCCCGGAGGCGCTCAGCCCCAGGGAATTTCTGCAGGATATCTTCCCGGAAATATTCAAGCCACCAATGACAACGTCAACGGAACGGTCAGCGTTGACAATTCCGCCAATATTACAGCGGCGGCCGGCTGGGGGATCAACGCATATAACTTTGGCGATGGCTCAATCACCATAACCGATGAGGCGGGCACGACGGTGTCCGGCGCGCAATACGGCATTCAGGCCTATTCGCAGGGGAGCGTCTCTGGAAATCTGACGATCACCATTAAATCGTCCTCCACAAAAACGACGGTAAGCGCGGGGTCCTTGTATGGTCTGGCGGCGCTTAATGCCTTTGAGCGCGATCCCGGCAACATTTTGATTAAGACTTCCGATACGACTTCCAGCACTGACATCATCAATATCAATTCCGGCGGAAGTGGAATTCAAGCGAGCAATCAGACCAATCCGACGACCGGCACCGCCTCGAGCCAGATCTCGATCACCACATCAACCGGAACGACAATCAACTCCGGTTTCGACATCAACACGGGAGGCAACCAACCTGGCGGCATCTGGGCGGGCTATGCGCCTGGCGGAACGGTGCAAACGATCAACACCCATGTCGCCGGTAACGTGATCGTTGACAATTCCGCAACGATTAACGCGGCGTCAGGCGTCGGGATCGGGCTCTACAACGCGGGCGTCGGAAATATCACTGCGACGCTGGAGGCATCGTCGTCGATCAATGCCGTCACCGCAGGCCTCAATGTGTTCGCCCAGGGTGGCGGCAGTGTGACGATCGTCAACAAGGGGACGATAACAGCCCCGAGCGGCACGGGAATTATTGCTGGGACCGGCAACGGACTTGCCACTACAGGGAACGGCATTCTTTCGATCAATAATTCCGGCACCATCAGCTCGCTCGGGGTCGCGAGCAATTCCGTCATTCAGATCAATAATTTCAGCGCACAAGACGCAACCCTTACGAATTCCGGAACGATTACTTCAACTCTGTTCTCAAGCGGCATGAGTGTTGCGATAGGAGCCTTCAGCGGAAACAGCATCACCGGCAATAACGGTCGCGTCATCGTCAACAATTCAGGCACCATATCCGGCGATGTCGCCTTGGGGACGTCGGCTTTCAATTCGTCGCCCAATGTAGCTTTCAAGATCCTGGCGGCCACGTTCAACAACAACTCTGGTGGCATCTGGCGTGTCAACGGATCGAATTCGTTCGGCGGCATCGCCGATACGATCAACAATCTCGGTAGCATCGATATTACGGGCGCAAGTAGTTTCTTCGCCGCGACCGGAGGCACCCTCGCGTTCAACAATTCCAACCAGGTGACAATCGAAGCGAACAGTGCGGCTGTTATCGGCGGCACCGTTTCAGGGAGTGGATCATTCTTGATCGGCGATCATGCTGAGCTTGAATTCGCTGGCTCCGTCGCATCTGGCCAAACGGTTTCCTTCACGGGCGGAAATAGCTTGCTGACGCTTGATAGTCCGTCGAACTTCAATGGGACAATTGCCGGGTTTTCACTTCGTGACGCCATCGCGCTTCAAAATGTTGCGCTCTCCAGCGCGAGTGTTAACGGCGCGACAACATTTGCAATCAATGCCAGCGAAACGCTGACGGCGCCGGTCGGATCGGTGTTCAGCGTCCTCTACAGTAGTCCTTCAGGAAGCGAAATCGTGCTCGTTCCTGGATCAGGAACCACATTGAACGGTGCGTCTAGCGCGCCTGTTGTCTTCACCCCGAGCACGGCACAGTTCTATCAGCTTGTCGGCAACCCGATTTCAGGATCGGGCGTGAACGGAGTTACAATCAACGCCACCGATAGCAACCCTGCTGACTATATCACGGTTGAAATTGATCAGGCTTCACCGATTACGATTTCAGGCACTGTTGGAAACGGCGTCTCCGTGACGACGACAGGAGCCAATATAAGCCTGCTTAACGCCGCAAGTATCAGTGCCTCTGGATCCGGTACAGCGGGAATTTTTGCGAATGCTGCGAATGGCACGGCCACCGTCGCTGGCTCGGCGACCCTCGTTGACTACGGCAGCGTAACAGGCGGCCAAGTTGGCATTAAGGCCGTTACATCGGGTGCCAGCGTTACATCGGATACAGGTCCCCTCGATATTGTTGTTGGCGGGACCGCAACGATCACCGGCACGACGACGAGCACGACGTCAAACGGGATTGTAGCAATTTCGGGACTTGGCAGCTCGAGCGTGACGACATTGGCCGGCGTCACGGTCAACGCTGGTGCCAACGGCATCGTCGTCGAAAACCAGGCAACCTCCGTACCACAAGTGAACGGCGTCTCTACGTCGATCTCTGTGTCGACCGCCGGCACGATCAATTCGGGGCAGGGCAATCCGACGACGGGTGGCGAGCCGGCCGGAATTTTGGCGGCTTATCTTGGAGGAACCTCGCCACCATCAAGCATACCCAATCCGCCGCTCACTGGGATTCTTGGAGATATCTACGTCAACAACAACGCCAATATTAATGCCACCAGCGGAATTGGCATCGCCGCCTTTAACTATGGGACCGGTACGGTATCAGTGTCGGACGGTTCCGGTACGACGATTACCGCAAAGGCCGCCGGCGTAACTGCATCCGGCTTCACCCAATACGGAATCCTTGCTTTCAATTATGGGACCGGCAGCACCGCGGTTAGCACAGGGTTTGGTTCCAAAATCGACTCCGGTGGTACAGGTATCAACGCCGGAAACCAGGCGACCGTCATTGCCGCGGCAGCAGCGAGCACTGTCACTGTCGTCGCGCTCGGTACCATCACGTCGGGGGCGAATCCAAACAACGCGGGCGGTGCTCCTTCGGGTATCCAGGCGGGCTTCAATCCTGGAAATCTCGGAGTGTTCAACGCGAACGTAGCGGGCAACGTTCTCGTCAATGACGCTGGAAACATCACGGCCGCCGCTGGATCTGGTATCAGGGCCTACAATGATGGCGTCGGCAACGTTGCAGTAAATCTCGGGGGCGGTGCAACGATTCAGGCGCCTACTGCTGCCAATACTACGTCAGGAAAAGCCGCTTACGGAATAGACGCATACAATCTTGGTCCGGGCAGCGTTGCCGTCACGACGTCCTCAGGTGACGTGATCACCTCTGGCAGCTCCGGGATCAATGCGGTCAATGAGGCCACCGTTATCGCCGTGGCGGGCGCGCTGGTCACGGTTTCAACCGCCACCGGATCATCCATAACGACCGGGAACGTCGCGACCAACAGTGGAAACGCACCTTCCGGGATCTCCGCTGGTTTCCTGGGAGGGACGGCATCCACGTCAAACACCACTGTCAGCGGCACGGTTATCGTCAACAATGGAGCCAATATCTTAGCGACGGCAGCGGCGGGAAGCATAGGGATCAACGCCTATAATTTCGGAACCGGAGACGTTACGGTCAATGATGCCGCGGGCACCACGGTGTCCGGAGCCACGTACGGCATTTATGCGCACGCCGAAAGCGCAAGCGGTTATGTCAATGGGGTCGTCAGCGCTAGCGGAAATACCATCCCCGGTGCCGGAAATATAGCGATCAACGTCTACGCTGGCGCGAGCCCTTTCTCCCAGACGACCGTCAAAGAAACTTCTAACGCAAATGGAAGTTATGGCATCCTTGCGTTCAGCACCGATGTTGGGAATATCTCCGTTATCACCGGTGCCAATGTTACGATCGACTCTACTTCTGGAAGCTCCGGTATTGAAGCGGTCAACGAGGCGTCAGCGATATCCTCTCCGAGTTCAATTGTCGTAACCTCATCTTCAACGATAAATTCCGGCAGCGCGGTCACGGGCGGCGGCACAGGATCACCTCCTGGAGGAATCGTCGCTGGCTATCTGGGTGGCGCGAGCATTCCGACAATGTATCCCCTGAACAATCTCAGTGGAAATGTCGTGGTGAATAATTTTGGTAACATCACGGCCGCATCAGGCGACGGTATCCGTGCGTTTAACTTCGGCGTCGGCGATGTTACGGTTAACGATGGGGCGGGAACGATCATTGCCCAAGGCGGAATGAACACGACCGCTGGATATGGTGCGGGCATAAATGCCTCCAATGAAGGGACCGGAAACATCGATGTAACGACGGCGGCGGGTACCATGATCGATTCGCATTTGGCCGGGTCCGGTATTACTGCGGTCAACAAGGCTTTCGTGCCATTGCCTCTGGCGGGCACTGTCGTCGTTCCCTCCACTAGCGAAATTTCGGTCTCGGCCCATGGCACCATTTTGTCTGGAACTCTGCAGCCGCTGAGCGGAGATCCGGCAGCCGGTATTTTGGCTGGCTACAATCCGGATGCATCCGACCTCGCGAATCCAAACGTGAAGGGCAGCGTTTGGATCGACGATTACGCGACGATTACGGCCGCCACAGGGACCGATGGGATACGAGGCATAAATTACGGCATCGGCGCGGTAACCATCATAGCGGAGGCCGGGGCGGCGATTTCGGCCGGTCGCTATGGTATCGGTGCGTTTGCCTATGATGGCGGAAATGTAAGTGTCACCAATTATGCGAACGTGACGGCTACCACCGCGGCCATCGATGCGCAGTCCGCTGGCTCGGTCTTCATCGACAATTATGGGGCGATTACCGGAGACGTCATCAGTTCGGGGAATGCGACCTTCCTTAACGAGTCCGGGGGAATCTGGGATCTCGCCGGCGGTAGTACCTTTACGGGAACGAGCCAACTGATCAACGACGGAATCATTGATACCACCGGGGTCTCGAGCATCACCACCACCGGCTTGTTGAGTATCGTCAATGACGGGATGGTGGAGGTTCAATCCGGCACGTTTGATATTGGCGCGGCAGTCGCGGGTCTCGGCTTCTTTACGATCGATAGCGGAGGGTTGCTCGAGTTCGCCGCACCTGTCTCGACCGGGGCGACCGTTTCATTTCAAGGCACTGCCGCTACGCTGAAGCTCGACGATGTCGCGCATTTCCAAGGCGTGGTGGGCGGCTTCTCCTTTAGCGATACAATCGATCTTGTCGGTATCAATCCTGCGAATGTCAGCGTTAGCACTCCCGGCGTTGTGAGTTATGGAACCGGCTCCATTGCGCTGGGAGACAATTATGCTCCGTCTGGCTTTACCGTTACATCGGACACCCATGGTGGCACCGACGTTAGCTGGACGCATCAAGCGCCGATCATCTCAACCAGCGGCCTCAGCGTTGTTCAAAATAGCAATGGGACGACAACTGTTTCTGGCTTACAGATTTCGGATTCTGACGCCGCGGCGCCCACAGAAACCTTCGCGATCACCGCGACAACCGAAGACGCCAGCTCCGGCACCAGTGTCTCGCCTTCAAACGGCTCTGGCCTTTTGAGCGCCATCAACACAGAACTCGCGGCCGGCATCACCTACAATCCCGGCGCAACCCCGCCTGCGACCGATATGCTCACGCTTTCGGTGGTCGACGCCTTTGGCGCAACCGACGCAGTCAATTTCGTCTTTGCCTCCGCCTCCAATTCTTCGCAGCTGACGCTGGCGGGCACGGCGGGCAATGACGTCATTTTCGCCACCGGTCACGATGATACGCTCACGGGTGGCGGCGGTGTGGATCAGTTTGTTTTCAACAAGACGACCGGCGCCCACACCATTACGGATTTCTCCACGATTGACGACCACATCGACTTGACGGCGCTGTCGTCGGTCGTGACTGCCGCCACGCTCAATTCCTGGTTCGCCAGCAACGTCAAGGCAAGCACGACGGACCCGTCCGATACCCTCATTACGGTGGGAAGCACCGAGACGATCACCCTGCACAATGTCCTGGCCGCGAATGTTCATGCCAGCGATTTTCTCGTCCATGCCTAAAACTCGGGCTTGAGCCCCATGACTACCTGTAGCAGCCAATGGATGCGATCATCTTTGCCAGCCATTCTACGATGTTTGCGATCGCTTGCGCCGGCCGATAGCGCTCTCGGCGTTTTATGCGCGAAGCTTGTGCCGGCAGTTGCCCGTTTGTGGCGAGAAGCGGGAACTATTTGATTTTACTGGCTCCCCGGGCTGGATTCGCTCACGCTGATTTTACTGATGAAATCAGCCTAGAGCCGCTTTTTACCAGCGTCCTCACCAGCAGGGATTAGGAATCATCAATGAACGGGGGCGGACATATCTCGGAGAACCTGGAAGTCAGCGCGTAACATGCTGAAAATGAAGAATTTTGTGGTGCTTCGCATTCGAGAGGGACAAATTGGGGACGGATCGGCTGAACGCTTCCCAAAGAGCCGTTCTGACGGCGGGACCTGCCCAACAGCCATGACGGGTGCAACCGCCGCTCGGTCGTCCTCTCGGGGCCGCCTAGCCTAGTAGACGGCATTGAACGCAGCGGCTCGGTTCCGGTTCGCTTCCGGGTCGACGCTGCAAGCCGCTGACTGATAAGCAATGGCTTAAGATGTAGTCAATCGGTAGACTGATAAGCGAACACATGAAAGCCTATCGGTTCAGCGACCACTGCTGTCGTCGCCATTTAGGGAAGTCACGATTTGGGCCAGTTAGATTGGGCCAGTTAGAAATGTCACCCGGTCGGGAGCAGGATAGCCGCCTTTCTGTGGGTTGGGGTTTACCTGCTTCTTGAGAGGGCGGCGCGTGAAGCCCCTCACATTGGGTAACGCGACGCCCGGGTGCCCATCTATCCATATCGGTGCATTCCGAGCGATCGCAAAACCGCTGGGTCACGTTTGCGCCCCGGTCGGCTTGATCTGAATCAATCTCCCGACCCGTTTTGCCCCTTTCATCCGAGTGCGGCGCTGCAGAACATTGCGTGGAGCTTCGCGTGTCCGCGCGACCATGGAGCGTCGTGAAGGCGCTGTCTTGCGAGGGCCTAATTTGAACGCTGTCCTTTCCTCACTAGCTGCTTACCTCGCCGCCGGCGTGCGACCGCCAACTCCGCTTGCCAAGGCAATCGTGCTGGTGCTGGTCGTTAAGCTGATCGCAATCGCGGGTGCCGGCGTTTTCCTATTTTCGAGCAGCGGGCGGCCGGTCGTCGACTCGAACGCGGTCTCGCGGCTGATAGGTCCGTTGGTGTCGTCTGGGAATGCGAGGAGACATTGACGTGCTCGAGTTGGACCCCATCGGCCTTGCGCGACTACAATTTGCTGTAACGGCCCTCTATCATTTCCTGTTTGTGCCGCTGACGCTTGGGCTGTCGTTCCTGCTTGCCGTCATGGAAAGCGTGTACGTGATGACAGGACGGGAAATCTGGCGTGATGCGACGAAGTTCTGGGGGAAATTGTTCGGCATCAATTTCGCCATGGGGGTTGCCACTGGCATAACCATGGAATTTCAGTTCGGAACCAATTGGGCCTACTACTCGCATTACGTTGGCGACATTTTTGGCGCCCCTTTGGCGATCGAAGGCCTGATGGCCTTCTTTCTCGAGTCAACTTTCGTTGGTCTGTTCTTCTTCGGTTGGGATCGGCTGCCGAAGCTCGGGCATCTGGCGGTGACGTGGCTAGTAGCGATCGGCTCCAACTTCTCGGCCTTGTGGATCCTCATCGCCAACGGTTGGATGCAGTATCCGACGGGCGCCGTCTTTAACCCCGAAACCATGCGGATGGAGCTGACGTCGTTCTGGGATCTGATTTTCAACTCGGTCGGCCAAGCCAAATTCGTGCATACGGTGGGCGCTGGCTACGTCACCGGCTCGATGTTCGTCGTTGCTATTTCGTCCTATTATCTGCTTTCCAACCGATTCCAGGCGTTCTCGAAACGGTCGCTCATCGTTGGGTCCGCGTTCGGCCTTACTGCAGCGCTGTGCGTGGTCGTTCTCGGCGACGAGAGCGGCTACACCGTATCCGAGAACCAGAAAATGAAGCTCGCGGCCATCGAGGGGATGTGGGAAACCGAGCCGGCCCCGGCCGGGTTCAACGTTGTCGGCATTCCAGACGCGCAGAGCCGCGAGGTCAAATACGCCGTCAAGATACCCTGGATGCTCGGCATCATCGCAACACGCTCGTTCAACCAGCCAATACCGGGAATCAATGATCTGGTTGCGCACGCCGAAGAGAGGGTTCGCAATGGGCTGATTGCGTATGACGCTCTCGAGAAAATCAAGCAGAACCGCGGCGACTCCCAGGCGAGGAAGCAGCTTCAGGAGCACGCCGCAGATCTGGGGTACGCCCTGCTGCTGAAGCGCTATGTCGCGGATCCGCGTACTGCAGATGCCGCAACCATTGCGCGCGCCGCCAGCGACACTGTTCCCAATGTCGGGCCACTGTTCTGGAGCTTCCGCATCATGGTGGCGCTCGGCCTTTATTTCATCGGGCTGTTCGCGGTCGCGTTCTGGAACGTTTCACTTCACAACTTTTCGCGGCGATGGCTGTTGCGCCTGATGCTCTGGTCGCTGCCGCTTCCCTGGATCGCGGCGGAGCTCGGCTGGGTCATCGCCGAATACGGCCGACAGCCGTGGGCGATCGACGGGGTGCTGCCGACGTTTCTTGCCGTATCTTCGGTATCGACCGCTCAGGTATTGTTCACCCTGACCGGCTTTGCCCTGTTCTATTCGTCCCTTCTCGTCATCGATATCATGCTGATGCTCAGATTCATCCGCATGGGACCGGTTGGCGCGCTGGGACTGCCGGAACCAGCGATGCGACCTGCAGCGCTGCCCGCGGAGTGAGGTAGACGCCATGACGACGATCCCGGTCGACTACGAAATCCTTCGGCTCGTGTGGTGGCTGCTTTTGGGCCTGTTGCTGATTGGCTTCGCCATCATGGATGGGTTCGACCTCGGGGTGGCGATGCTCTTGCCGTATGTGGCTCGCAGCGACATCGAGCGGCGCGTTACGATCAATGCCATTGGACCCTTCTGGGAAGGCAATCAGGTCTGGCTGATCCTCGGTGGCGGCGCGGTGTTCGCGGCATGGCCGCCTGTTTATGCCACATCGTTCTCAGGCTTCTACATCGCTATGTTTCTTGTTCTTGCGACGCTTATCCTGCGTCCGGTCGGGTTCGAATTCCGCAACAAGGTTGCCGACACGCGTTGGCGGACCTTCTGGGATTATGCCCTGTTCGCCGGCGGGCTGGTGCCGAGCGTGGTATTCGGGGTGGCTTTCGGCAACTTGTTGCAGGGCGTTCCCTTCCGCATCGACTCCGATCTGCGGTCTCTCTACGAGGGAAGCGGACTGTTCGAGCTGCTCAATCCATTCGGGCTGCTGTGCGGCCTCGTCTCCGCCGCAATGCTTGCTACCCATGGCGCGGTCTATCTCACGCTGAAGACGGATGGTCCGGTTCGGCAGCGTGCGCAAGAGTTCGTCAAAATTGGCGCCGCGCTCACCGTCATCCTATTTGCCTTGGCCGGCCTGTGGGTATGGCTCGGAATCGAGGGTTACGCCATCACCAGCACGGTGATGGGCGACGGGCCTTCGAATCCGCTCATGAAGACGGTCGTCCGCCAACCGGGCCAATGGCTCGCCAACTACGCAGCGCATCCTTGGATGATCGTAGCGCCTAGCCTCGGCATATTTGGTCCGCTGCTCGCCTTGCTCTTCACCATGGCTCAGAGAGGCGGACTGGCCTTTATTGCCAGCGCGCTCGGCATCCTTGGCATCATCGCGACCGCGGGACTGAGCATGTTCCCGTTCCTGATGCCATCGAATCTCGCCCCTATGGTGAGCTTGACCGTCTGGGACGCATCGTCGAGCCAGCTCACGCTATTCGTGATGCTGCTGGCGACGCTGATCTTCCTGCCTGTCGTACTCGTCTACACATCGATTGTGTTCAGTGCCCTGCGCGGGGCGGTGACCGCGAGCCAAGTCGAGCGCAATTCGTCCAATCTCTATTGAGGAGGGAGCATGTGGTACTTTACCTGGATTCTGGGAGTCGCCTTCGCGTGTGCCTTCGGCATCCTCAATGCTGTATGGCATGAGCATCATCTGCCGGACGAGACGATCGACGCTTAGAGTTGACTTTCAACGGTGCGGTCCGTGCCGTTGGCCGCTGCTTGCCTCCGATTAGGTGCGTGGCGGCAAAAGATTCAGCGTCATGCCGAAAATGACATGGACCATGACGATCAGTGCCCCGATGAACCCTGCCAAGCGGCCGCGCGCTGACCGTCCAGATCGCTGATCAGATGCTCGCATTTCTGTTTGGATGGCGAAGCAGATCAATCACCTTTGGCCGAACGACCTTGGTGCCGCTCCAGGCGCAGTCTTTGCGCTCTCAAGCGCTTTGTCTCTTCCTCAAGCGCATCAATTTTCTCATCAGATCGGGCGCTCTTGGCTTTCAGCGCATCTGCGCCGCGCAGCTTTTTCAGCGCTTTCTCAACGGAGAGTTTGGATGTTTCAGCCATGGTAAGCCCTCATAGCTAAGCAACGAGTGTTCAGACAACCGCAATCAACAAGCCGGGGCGGGGTACGGCCTCAGCATCGGTCAAGTGCAGGAGTTGGGGTGTTTCCAGCCAGTTTTCCCTCGAGCTTCGGCAATCCAAGGTTATCCAAAAATACTCTTTGAGCAGTCGATCGAACGTGGATTGAGCCTCGTGCCGTCTCTCATCACGCGTCGTGCTGACGTTACCGGAGACATCTTGGAGAACAGAGTGCGTCATGACGGCCTCTTTGAAGCAGTTTCCCAGACGCGTTGATCGCTTGATCCACTCAAGCGATACCCTCGCGACATTGTGTTGATGTAGATCAAGGGTATTTTGGAGCTCATGCTCGCCTAGCGCACGACTCGACCAAAGGGAGAGTTACATTGTCTTTCTGGCCGCGCTGTAGCTGTGGTTCGTTGAACAGATGAGCGCCTACGGTGCGAATGCAACAAAGAAAGACAGCCACAGAATCAAGAGAAAGATCGTAATCAGTGCCACTGCGAATGCTGGATGTCTCGTCTTGCGTGCCTGACCTTCGCTGTCACCACGTTCAAATGGTGCCATTGGAGGATTCCGCTATGTCTGGGGCGGCAACAGATAGAGCGTTATGGCAAAGATGACGTAGACGGTCATGGTCAAGACTCCAATGAACCAAGCCGATCGGCCGGTGCTGGTGACAAAGGACGCCGTCACGCTCGCGATCAGCATCATTGCGACTGCGCCGCGCCAGAATTGAAGGTCCATCGGTGCGGGACCGATCAGATAGCTGGTGAGGACCAGTACAGGAGCAACGAAGAGTGCGATCTGAACGGCGCTACCCAACGCGATCCCGACGCTCAGATCCAGCTTGTTCTTACGCGCAGCGGAAAATGCCGAGACCATTTCGGCCGCCCCACCTACCAGGGCTACGATGATAATTCCGACGAACGCCGGGGTAATTCCAAGCGCAACGGCAGCTTGTTGCACTGATTCCACAAACACTTCGCTGACGAGCGCAACTAGCACCGTCACAGCGGCCAGCGTTCCCAAGGCTAACGAAAGCGGCCACTCCTTTTCGTCCGATGCGTGGTGATCCTTGCCCGCGAAAAGCTCGCGATGCGTTTTTAGGGAGAACAAGAGACCCAGCCCATAGGTGATTATGAGCAAGACGGACAGGCCCACACTCAACGAATGCGTGAAGGCTGCACTTGGCGCGTTATCGGCTGCCGCGAGCAGCGACGGAATCAGCATCGCGATCGTTGCAAGAAAGAGCATCCCCGCCTGTAGTCGGGCGGAATCGCGATTGTACTCCTGAACATGGTGCTTGAGCCCGCCGAGCAGAAACGATGCACCCAGCATGAACAGCGAGTTGGTGACGATCGCGCCGGCGATTGAAGCTTTCACGAGGACATATTGTCCGGCGCGCAATGCGGCCAGCGCGATGAGCAGCTCGGTCAGGTTTCCCAAGGTCGCGTTGAGAAGACCGCCGATCAGGTCGCCTGTCTTGTCAGCCACCGACTCGGTGGCGAGGCTGAGCAGAGCCGCCAATGGGATGATGGCCGCAACGGACAGCAGGAAAAGCAGCGTGTGCGCTTCGGGCTGGAGGAGTTGCGCCAGGAGGACAACGGGCACGAGCACCAAGAGCCACAACAGCGGCGTGTGACGTATCTCTTCAAGCAGAGGAGTCATTTGGTTGCCTCACCAGACCTGCGGCTAGCCATCCGGCTTTGCCGCGAGGGAGGCTTGACCTATGTCAAGGAGTAACCGGCCTTATCAGTCGACCGGCTATCAAGCCACGACCTTCTCCTGATCTTCCCAGTCCTCCCACTCGACATTGTTGACTTCGAGGTAGCGGGAGACGGCCGAGCCGAGGGTTGGAAAGAAGTGGCTTTCGCCGAGCTGCGCGTACAATCCAAACCGCTTCAGCTTGTCCTTTACGGGATCCTTGAGTTCGGCAAAGCAAAGTTCGATGCCCCTCGCGTGCAGCGCCTCGTCCAGTTCGGCGACGGTATCGCAGGCGGTGACGTCGACGCTTGTGACGGGTTCCGCCGCGACTACCAGCCAACGCACGGATGTCGGTGACGTCTCCACGGCGTCTAGGACGCGTTCACGGAAAAATTCGGCGTTGGCGAAGAACAGGGGCGCATCCCAGCGAAAGAGAACCAGTGCGTCAGGATATCGCGTGATGTCGTGATAGCCTTTGACGCCTTGAGCGCGGCCCAAGACGGCGGAGTGGGGGCGCCAGCCGTCCCACAGGAACTCGGCGATGGCAACGGCGATGGCAAGACCAATGCCCGGGATCGCGCCGAGCACGGCCACGCCGACGAAGCACAGCACCGTCAACCAGAACTCCCATCGCTGGATACGATAGATGCGCTTGAGGTCGGCAATCTCGATCAGGCCGATCGCGGCGGCGATAACGACCGCGGCCAGCGCGGAATTGGGCAAATACTGGAGAAGGTTGGGCGCCAGCACGAGGAGGAAGGCAATGGCGAGCGCGCCGACGACGCTGGTCAGTTGGGTGCGCGCGCCGGCGGCCTCGGCAACGGGCGTGCGCGAGGCGCTGCTGCTGATCGGGAAACCCTGAAAGAAGGCGGTTGCCAGGTTGGCGGCGCCAAGCCCGACCATCTCCTGATTCGGGTCGACATTGTCGCCCAATCGCGCGGCATAGGTTCGCGACAACACGCTGGTGTCGGCAAATGAGACCAGCGCGATGGCGCTGCCGCCAATTAGCACGGGAAGGAGATCGCCGTAGCTAACCCAGGGAATTGAAAAGGCCGGTAGACCCTGCGGCAGAGGCCCCAAGACCTTCACGCCGTACCGGGCCGCAAGACCAAGCGCTCCGACGACGATAGTCGCCCCGACCACCGCGATCAGAATGCCCGGCACCCGCTTGTTGTTCTGTAGCAGCAGGATGACGGTCAACGTGCCGAGCCCGACGGCGAATGCGATCCAGTTTGTTTTTCCGTCGAGGATTGCGTTGAAAATTGCCCACAGGTCCCGCAAAGGTCCTGCGCTCTCGATGGAGAAGCCGAGCAGCTTCGGCAGTTGGCTGATCAGGACGGTCAGCGCAATGCCGTTCATGTAGCCGTAGCGGATCGGCTTGGAGAGAAGCTCGGTCACAAAGCCGAGGCGCAAAAGGCCAGCCAGAATCAGCATGGTCCCGGAAACCAGGGCCATCAAGGCGGCGAGCGTTGCGGCACGAACGGGATCGCCGCCGGCCAGCGGTGCGACAACACCAAGGATGACTGCCGCGAGAGCGGAATCGGGCCCGAGAACGATGATGCGGCTTGGACCGAACAGTGCGTAGGCCAGGAGCGGGACGATAGTCGCGTAGAGGCCATGGATGCCGGGCACGCCAGATGCTGCCGCATAGGCGATGCCAACCGGGACCAACATCGTCGCCAGCACGAGTCCGGCGAAAATGTCGTGCGGCAGCCGCGCCGCTTCATAGCGCCGGAGCGTGTCGATCCCTGGCAACCAGCGGATCAATGTCTTCACCGTCCACCTCATCTCACATGGAACGCCACCCAGCCGGCGCGGCGTCGGTTGTCGACGATTGACCGGAGGCGGGTACGAGGGCAGGATTTTGCTGACCTCGCCGAGGAGCTTTGATCTATCTCAAGCAGGCCGCGGCAAGTCTTGGCCCGGTGTGCCCGGTAGGGGGAGAACGAACGGGCTTTCTTCGCTCGTGCCGGTTATCGCGAAGCAGCTTTCATGGGACGTCGTCTTGGTATTCGAACCGTTCTTGCGGTGGCGCTTCTGACGGTCGAAACGAGGCACCGAGCAGCGGCTATCGCAGATCCCCGCTCGGGCTTCGTTGAACGAGGCTGTGGATCCAAACGAACGCGCTCTCGCGTTCACGAAAGTTGCAACACCAAGTGTCGGACCTGCGGATCGCCGCCGGCTCTTGAACGGAAGCCGAAACCGCTGAACACCTTGAGCATCGCCGCATTCTCCGGGAGAACTTCCGCGGTCAACTCCTTCAACCCTGCGTCGCGGGCGATCGCAAGCAGATGGCGCATGAGCGACTTCGCAATTCCCTTGCCCTGATGGGCATCGACCACGACAAAGGCGAGTTCAGCCTGGCCCGGCTGCGTGACGATATAACGGCCTCCGCCTGCGATCACCGGCCGGCCTTCTTCGTCGATCTGCGCAACCAGAGCAACGTGACTGGTGAAATCGATATTCATGAAAAACGCGATCTCCTTGTCCGAGAAGCCGCGCTTCGGGACGAAGAAGCGGCGCTGCAGCGATTGGAGGCTGGTTCGGTTGACCGCTGCGAGCATGTCGTCCTGGTCGTCTGGCCGTAACGCCCGGATTTCGATCGTGCTGCCGTCGCGGAGACATTCGACGGCGGAATAGTCGGCTGTGCTTGCCATCATCGTTCTCGCAAATATCGTGGCCGGTGACATCCTCTTACGAACTAAGGGACCGCGGTTGCCGGCGGGCGCTTGATCTGGATCAAGCCTGACGTTTGACACGGATCGATAGGCTGGCCGGTCAACGCCGATGGATGGTGGGCAATGCCATTGCGCGCATTTCGGCAGAACCGGTCGGGCGGGGAGGTGATCCAGATCGCCTTTCGCCTTGGCTTGCTCGCCGCGCTCATCTTCTGGTGCTTCGTCCTTGTTCGTCCCTTCATAGGCATCCTGGCCTGGAGCGTGGTCCTCGCGGTGGCGCTGTATCCGGTCCACACATGGCTGTCCGGCCATCTCGGCCGGAGGCTGACGCTCGCGGCCTGCATCGTCACAGTATTGGCGGCCGCGATCGTGATCGCTCCCGCGACGTGGCTTGGCGTCGGCCTCGTCGAGGGATTGCAAACAATCTCCGAGCAACTCGGTTCAGAGCGGCCGCTGGTGCCTTCGCCTCCCACCGCCATCAAGGATTGGCCGGTCGTCGGCGAGCGGCTTTACGATCTATGGAACCAGGCGTCCACCAATCTTGAAGCCGTCCTCACCCAGCTTGCGCCCCATCTGAAGCCGCTGCTTCTCTCCACGCTTGCCATGGTGGGAGGCATGGGCCTCGGCGCGCTTAAATTTGTCGTCGCGGTGATTTTGGCGGGCTTTCTGCTTCCGTCGGGGCCGCGGCTGGTGGAGGCAAGCAAGTCCATCATGGCGCGGTTGTTGCCGGAGCGGAGCGAAGACTTCGTCGCGCTGGCGGGAAAAACCATACGCTCGGTCTCCCAGGGCGTGATCGGCATCGCGCTGGTGCAAGCTTTCCTGTTTGGAATCGGACTGAAATTTGCGGGCTTCGCCAACGCCGGCCTGTTGGCCTTCGTGGTGATGATCTTGTCCATCCTGCAGGTCGGGGCAGCCATCGTTCTGGTCCCTTGTATTGTCTGGATCTGGATGACCCAGGATGTCGCGCCGGCGCTTCTCATCACTGTCTATCTGGTGCTGGTCGGCTTGATGGATAACGTGCTGAAGCCGCTGTTGATGTCGCGCGGCTTGACGACGCCGATGCCTGTCCTGTTTGTCGGATTACTGGGGGGAACTCTTGCACACGGAATCGTCGGCCTGTTCATCGGTCCGATCGTCCTGGCCGTTGGCTGGGAATTGATGATGGCCTGGATCCGCGACGACCAGGCCGGCGATGCTCCCTCAGGGCAAGTCCCGGCCGAATGAAGTTTTTGCGACGTCTCCGAATAGCGAGATACCGTCTGCATGCAAGCGTGCGCCCGCCTGTGACCGCTTGTCTCCCTTGACCTATGTCAAAGGGGCTCGCACAGCGGGGGCCAACCTGAGCTGCAAAATTCAGACAGCAAGGGATTTCAAGCATGTCAATGGAACTGCCAAAAATCCCGGACGGTGCTCCGCCCTCGTTCTTTGCCTCCGCCATGGAATACATGGTCGATGCGGGACAGCGCAGTGTGCTGTTCCTGGATGTGATGCGCCGGCGCGGCGAGCAATACCGCGAACATTTGGCCGAAACCGTGCCGCATGTCCTCGACTACAGTGTGGAGCTGGTCGTTGACGGCAGAACTCTCGAGCGGCCCGTCAATTACGGTCTGGTGAGAATAACGCCGCCAAAGGGAGTCGAGATCGATCTGAAACGGCGTCCCTTCGTCGTCGTCGATCCGCGCGCTGGGCATGGCCCCGGTATCGGGGGATTCAAGGCCGACAGCGAGATCGGCGTGGCGATGAAGGCGGGCCATCCCTGCTATTTCGTCGGATTCATGCCGGAACCCATGCCAGGACAGACGATCGGGGACATTGCCCGCGCCGAGGGGGTGTTCCTCGAGAAAGTGATTGCATTGCATCCCGAGGCCGATGGCAAGCCGTGCGTGATCGGCAACTGCCAGGCCGGCTGGGCGGTGATGATTCTGGCTTCGCTGCGGCCAGAGCTGTTCGGCCCGATCATCGTTGCGGGCGCCCCGCTATCCTACTGGGCCGGCGTCCATGGCAAGAATCCGATGCGCTATTCCGGTGGCCTCCTGGGAGGGAGCTGGCTGACTGCACTCACCAGCGATCTCGGCGCCGGCAAGTTTGACGGAGCCTGGCTGGTTCAGAACTTCGAGAACATGAATCCCTCGAACACACTCTGGACCAAGCAATACAACGTGTACTCGAGGGTCGATACCGAAGCGGAGCGCTATCTCGAATTCGAAAAATGGTGGGGCGGACACGTCAACCTGAATGCCGAAGAAATCCAGTTCATCGTCGATGAGCTCTTTGTCGGCAACCGTCTCGCGACGGGCTGTATCAAGACTTCCGACGGCCAAGTCGTCGATCTACGCAGCATCCGCTCACCGATCGTCGTATTCTGCTCAAAGGGCGACAACATCACGCCGCCGCAGCAGGCGCTTGGCTGGATCCTTGATCTCTACCATGATGTCGACGAGATCAGGGCATACGGGCAGACGATCGTCTATACGGTGCATGAGACAGTCGGCCATCTGGGAATCTTCGTTTCGGGCGGTGTTGCGAAGAAGGAGCACAGCGAGTTTTCAAGCAACATCGATCTGATCGATGTGCTGCCACCCGGACTCTATGAAGCGACGTTTGAGGCCAAATCCGCCGATACGGCCAATCCGGATATGGCGTCCGGACAATGGATCATGCGCTGCGAGCAGCGCTCGCTCGACGACATCCGAGCGATGGGCGGCAACAGCCTCGAAGATGAGCGGCGCTTTGCGACCGCCGCCCGCGTGTCGGAGATCAATCTTGCCAACTATCGCAAGTTTGTGCAGCCCTGGATCAAGACCATGGCGACGCCGCAGATGGCGGAATTGGCCCGTCAGTGGCATCCGCTCCGCGTGCAATATGAGGCGCTCGCGGGCCAAAATCCGCTGACAAAGGCGATCGAGACGACCGCGGAAAAAATCCGTGAGCACCGCAAGCCAGCAACATCCGACAATGCGTTCCTCGCGTTTCAGGAGACCGTTTCGAAAAGTATTGTCGGCGCGCTCGATCAGTGGCGCGACGCGCAAGAAGCGCTCAGCGAAAAAATCTTTCTCTCGGTCTATGGCTCGCCTGCGCTGCAGGCCGCGGTCGGGATCGATCCTGAGGCGGATCCGTCGCCGACGCCAGAGATGTCGCAGGAACATCGTAGGCGTCTCGACGCACGCATCGCGGAACTAAAATCGCGGATTCCGAGCGGCGGCTTGAGGGAGTGCGTTATCCGCGGTCTACTCTATGTCGGCGCCCCGCGCGGTATGGTCGATGAGCGTAGCCTCGAAGCGTTACGTCGAGCACGGACGAATGACAAAGGACCGCGGCTAACGCTGGCTGAGTTCAAATCCATGGTGCGCGAGCAGTTCTTCATGCTGCTGCTCGACCAGGAAGCAAGCCTGACGGCTATTCCGAAAATGCTGCCGCGGGATGCAGAGGCGCGCCGTTCCGGCCTCGCCGTGATCCGCGATGTGCTTTCCGCAAGTGCCGAAATTTCCGGCGAAGTCGCAAAGCGGCTGCGCCGCGTGACCGAGCTGTTTGGAGTGACCGAAGATTCCACCTCGCAGGCGAATACAGGCCCTTTCGATCCGCAGGCGAAGGCCTCTTAACCGGGAGCCAGGCAATGAGCACACAAGCGGCAGGTGAAGCACGGCCTTCAAAATACGACCGGCTGATTGCGGCAGCAAAGGCTGTCCCGGCGGTCACGACGATCGTGGTGCATCCCTGCGACGAGACCTCGCTACGAGGCACAGCCGACGCGGCGGAAGCGGGAATCATCAAACCGATCCTCGTCGGTCCCGCGTCGAAGATCGCAAGCGTCGCCGCCAAGCATAACATCAATATCTCGGGCTACGAGGTCGTCGATGCCGAGCATAGCGAAGAGGCCGCCGCGAAGGGGGTCGAGCTCATCCACGCGGCCAAGGGCGAAATATTGATGAAGGGCAGCCTGCATACCGACGAACTGATGCGCAGCGTGACGGCGAAAGCAACGGGCCTTCGGACTGACCGGCGCATCAGCCATGTGTTCGTAATGGATGTGCCGACCTATGCCGAGACCGTCTTCATCACCGACGCCGCCATCAACATTTTCCCGGATCTCGATTGCAAGCGCGACATCATTCAAAACGCCATCGATTTGTTCACTCATACCGGCTTCGGCACGCTTCCCAGAGTGGCCATTTTGTCAGCGGTGGAGACCGTCACCTCCAAGATCCCGTCCACCGTCGAGGCTGCGGCGCTTTGCAAGATGGCCGATCGCGGGCAGATCACCGGCGGCCTGCTCGATGGGCCGCTGGCGTTCGACAATGCGGTCGACACCGAAGCAGCGAGGATTAAGGGCATCAAGTCGGAAGTCGCGGGACGTGCCCAGATCCTCGTGGTGCCCGACCTTGAATCCGGCAACATGCTGGCCAAGAATTTGGCCTATTTCGCAAAAGCCGACGGGGCCGGGATCGTTCTTGGCGCCCGTGTTCCGATCGTGCTGACCTCCCGTGCGGACACGCCAAGAGCCCGCATGGCTTCGTGCGCGGTAGCGACGCTCTATGCAGACGCGCGTCGCCGCCGGGCCATCAGCGCTGCCGCGTGATTGCCATGGATACGATCCTTGTCGTCAATGCAGGTTCGTCGAGCGTGAAGTTTCAGGTCTTTGCGGTCGATGGAGACGGCGGGCTCCAGCGGCAGCTCAAGGGGCAGATGGACGGGATTGGAAGCCGGCCGCGGCTCCGCGCGACCGGGGCGAAGGGTGACGCGCTAGCCGATCGCGCCTATCCGATCGAGGCGGTTGCGGATGTTTCGGCCGCATTGATGGTGGCGGGTTCCTGGCTTCGTGACGAACTCCGCATCACACCGATGGCGGTCGGACATCGTGTGGTTCATGGTGGTCCCGACTATGACCGGCCCATTCCGGTCGATCATGGGCTGGTCGCGCGCCTCGAGCGATACATTGCGCTGGCACCGCTTCATCAGCCCCACAATCTCGCGCCGATCAAATCCCTCCTTGCGAACTTCCCGACGCTTCCGCAGGTCGCCTGCTTCGACACTGCTTTTCATCGCGGCCATGACGGGGTCGCGGACCAGTACGCCATCCCCTATCAGCTCTACGAAGAGGGAGTCAGGCGTTACGGTTTCCATGGTCTCTCGTACGAATACATCGCGAGAACATTGCCGAAGGTCGCGCCCGAAATCACCGCGGGGCGCGTGATCGTTGCGCATCTCGGAAGCGGCGCCTCGATGTGCGCCTTGAAGGGTGGCCGCAGCGTTGAAAGCACCATGGGCTTTACCGCGCTGGATGGCTTGCCCATGGGAACGCGACCGGGCCAGATCGATCCCGGCGTGGTGCTCTATTTGATGTCGGAAAAGAGGATGGATGCCGGAAAAGTGCAGGACTTTCTTTATCGCGATTGCGGATTGAAAGGATTGTCCGGCGTAAGCAATGACATGCGCGAGCTGCTGGAGAGCCGCGATCCGCGTGCCAGCTTTGCCATCGACTATTTCGCTTACAGAGTTGGGCTTTCAGCCGGAATGCTCGCGGCCGCACTACAGGGTATCGATGCGTTCGTTTTCACGGCAGGGATCGGGGAGAACTCCAACGCTATCCGTGCCTGCGTAGCCGAGAAGCTCGCATGGCTAGGTGTCTCTCTCGATCCTACTGAAAACGCCAGACACGCGCTGAAGATATCGCAGAGAGGCAGCCGCGTTCCCGTCTACGTCATTCCCACGGACGAGGAACGGATGATTGCCGAGCACACGCTGTCGGTCCTCTGGGCCACGAACTCAAATGCCAAACGTGAGATCGCGTCATGAATATTCCAGTGTTCCCCGAGACGAAGGTCGCCCTGAAGGGCAAGAAGGGACTGATCGTGGGCATTGCCAACGATCAGTCGATCGCTTGGGGATGCGCCAAGGCGTTTCGGGCGTTGGGCGCGGACCTCGCGGTGACATATCTGAACGATCGGGCAAAGAGGTTTGTCGAGCCGCTTGCCCAGGCGCTTGAAGCGCCGATCTTCATGCCGCTCGATGTGACCGTGGAAGGTCAGACCGAGCAGGTCTTCGAACGGATCGAGAAGGAATGGGGCAAACTGGATTTCCTGCTGCACTCGATCGCCTTCTCGCCGAAGGAGGCGTTGCACGGGCGAGTCATTGACGTCGGGCGCGACGGCTTTCTCAAGACCATGGATGTGTCCTGCTGGTCATTCATGCGCATGGCGCATCTCGCAGAGCCGTTGATGAAGAATGGCGGCACCCTGTTCACGATGACCTATTACGGCAGCCAGATGGTCGTGGAGAACTATAATGTGATGGGGGTTGCAAAGGCCGCGCTCGAAGCTGCGGTCCGTTATATCGCCGCGGAGGTCGGTCCCAAGGGCATTCGCGTCCATGCGATCTCGCCCGGCCCATTGGCGACGCGCGCCGCGTCAGGCATTCCGGAGTTCGATGAACTCTTGGACAAGGCGCAGAGCAAGGCGCCGGCTCGAAGCCTGGTCAGCATCGATGACGTCGGTGCCGCGACCGCATTTCTCGCGCTCGATGGTGCAAAGCTCATTACCGGCGATGTCACGTACATCGACGGTGGGTACCATATTATTGATTGAGGTTGCTTGCGAGTCGACAAGAGAAGCTCAGCGATAGTGCAGGGCGATCAGCTCGGCGACGCAAGCTGGTCGTTGCCCTCCCTCGATCTCGATCACCATGCGGTAGTTCACACGCAACCCATTGGGCGGAACCTCCTCGGCCGCCGCGATCATGGTGCGGCCTCTTATTCGTGAACCTGCCGGAACCGGTGCGAGGTAGCGGATCCGGTCGGCGCCATAGTTGAGCGTATTCTTCAGGCCCTTGAGGCCCATCACGGAGCGAACGAACATCGGCGCGAGGCTGAGGGAGAGGAGCCCGTGTGCGATGGTCCTGCCACCCGGAAGCTCTTTTTCCGCTCTCGCTTGATTGACATGGATCCACTGCTCGTCGCAGGTTGCTTCCGCGAACATATTGATGCGATCCTGGGTAATCTCGACCCACTCGCTCGCGCCGATTTCCTGGCCGACGGCGGACCTGATCTCGTCGAAACCATCGAATATTCTCATGCTGTGTGCCGCGTTCGCTCTGCAGCTATTCCTAGAATCTCATTTGTGGAACGGTGTCCGGGATCAGGAGATCTGCCTCGGTAACCGCCACAACCTCAGCCACGCTGATGCCTGGTGCCGTCTCGAGCAGCGTGATCCGCCCGTCAGGGAAGCCAATTACGGCGAGATCGGTGACCACAAGATCGACCGACCGCGAGGACGTAAGAGGAAGGTTGCACTTCTGGACGATCTTCGACTTTCCCTTGGCCGCGTGTTGCATAGCGACGATCACGCGCTTGGCTCCCGTCACCAAATCCATCGCGCCGCCCATGCCCGGCACCATCTTGCCGGGGATCATCCAGTTGGCGAGATGACCTTCGGCGTCGACCTGCAGGCCGCCTAGCACGGTGACATCGACGTGCCCGCCACGGATCAACCCGAACGACATCGCGCTGTCAAAGGTCGATGCGCCGGGTAGCGCGCTGATCGGGCGTCCCCCGGCATCGGTCAGCAGAGGATGGGCCATGCCCTGCTCGGGGATCGGCCCCGTGCCGATCAGCCCGTTCTCCGACTGGAAGAAGACGTTCAGTCCCGGCGGAAGGTAGTTTGCGACGAGAGTCGGAATACCGATGCCGAGATTGACGAGATTTCCTGAGCGCAGTTCAAGCGCGACCCGTCGGGCGATCAGCGTTTGTGCGTCCATGTTTTCACCCGTTCGCGACGAGATAGTCGACAAGAGGCGCTGGGGTCATGACGTGATCCGGAGCGATCACGCCGACCGGAACGATGTGCTCTGCCGTGACAATGACGGTGTCGGCGGCCATCGCCATCACGGGATTGAAATTGCGCGCGGTGAGCGCGTAAGCGAGGTTGCCGAGATAGTCGGCCAGGAATGTATGGATCAGGGCGAAATCCGAGCGAAGCGCCGTCTCGACCAGGAAGGTCTTGCCGCCGATCGCGATCTGACGCTTGTCCCCCTCAACGATCGTTCCGACGCCGGTCGGGGTGAGCACGCCGCCTAGTCCGCAACCGCCGGCGCGGATGCGCTCGACCAGCGTGCCCTGGGGCACCAGATCGACCGCGATCTTGTTCGCCATCATCTGCGCCTGCACCTTCGGGTTCAGACCGATATGGCTAGTGGTCAGTGTCGACACGAGCGCTGCGTCAATCAGCTTACCGACTCCCTTGCCTGGCACCGCTGCGTCGTTGCAAACGAGCAAAAGTTCGGACTTGTGCTGCCGGACGAGCTCGTCAATCAGCCGCTCCGGCGTGCCGACACCCATGAAACCACCGACCATCAGCTTCGCGCCGTTGGGGATCATGGCGACAGCTTCTTCTGTGGAGACGTTCCTCATGCTGGCGGCTCCGATCATCGTGCTCTAGAATGTTGCGACCGCCATCACGCGGCCCTTTGATCTGCGTCAATGGTCCGGACCAACCTCAAGATCATGTCTGCCGCAGTGCGGCAGCTCGAGGAACCGGCATGCTCGTTCAACTACTGGTGGGCTCAGCGGTCAGCGCGCTCAATATCGTTGTTCACGCAATGGTCACGATAGCCGCCATCCGGATCGCGCGCGCCGCGGCGCGCCGAAGCACATCGAGCCCCCCGCTGTATCTGGCCGGCGTGATGATCGCGACCTCCCTCGTGCTGATGGCCGCACATACGACGGAAGTCTTTGTCTGGTCTGTCGCCTATGCGATCGTGAATGCGGCCCCTGATAACGCCAACCTGGTCTATTTCGCGTTCGTCAACTACACGACCTTGGGTTATGGCGACGTGACGCCGCTGGCGAAATGGCGCCTGCTCGGGCCGATGACGGCCATGAATGGCGTCTTGATGTTCGGCTGGTCCACGGCGCTCATCTTCGAGGTACTGATCAAGGCGATCGGCAAATACACATCGGAGCCCGATCGTTCCGACGAGCTATAGATCCAGCTTGGCGAGTTCGGATCGATTGCGCAGGACGATCTGCCGCTGGGTTTGGCCGAGGAACTCGAGGAATCCCTTCTCGTGAAGACTTGAGAGCGCGCGGGATACTGTCTCGAGCGTGAGCCCAAGATAGTCCGCGATATCGCGGCGGCTCATCGGCAGCGCCATCACGCCCGCGGCTGACACTCGACCGTCCATTTCGAGCAGGAATGCCGCGACCCGCTCAAGCGAGGTCTTGCGTCCCAGAAGCAGCATGTGATTCTCGGCGTGCTGCAGGTTGCTTGTCGTCATGCTCAGGAGCTCGCGTGAGACCAACGCGTCCGCTCTCGCGGCGTGCTCAAGATTGATACGCTTCGCCAGCCGCACGCTCGTATCGACGATCGCTTCAGCTGTAAATCGGTGCATCGCGCCGTTCTCCAGACCGAAAATGTCGCCCACAAGGTGGAATGCGCCGATCTGGCGACGGCCGTCGGAGAGCAGCTTGTAGCTCCGCACGGCGCCTTCGACGACCTGGTACACATATTCCGCGGGCTCGGCCTCGCCAAAAATCTCGGCGCCCCGGATGTATTTGAATTCCGTCACGAGGACTGATGCGCGGGACTGGTCATCGTGTTCGCCGAGAAATCTTGGCCGGGCGGCCGGAGTGGCGTTGATATTGACAAACATGGATTGTCTCCCTGTTTGATTGGACTTGTTCGCGTCCGTCAGGGAGCCGCCGCCCCTGTCGAGATCATGTACGACAGTGTGGGTGCGGCGCACTATTGCCTTGAGAGCCATTGTCCCTTGGGACATTGTCCTAAGGTACAATGCACGCTGTTGGGCAGATATTCGCAAGCGCAGCATGCCCGGGACTGCGATCAGCTGTCGCAGTGCCAGCGTGCACGTTCCGCGGGTCACAATCGGATGTTACGGTATCTCAAGCCTCCGGCCCGGCTCGGATACGATGCCTATGGAATTCCGCGGGCTGATGGCTGGCGAGACGTCGATAAAGATCCGGGCATTCCACCGGACAAGCTTAAGGAATTTTTGACTTCATTGCTGCCGTCTTGACCATAGGAGACCTGCTTGTTCGGCACGATTCATATCGTCGACGATGACGCGTCGCTCCGGACAGCACTCGAACGCCGTCTCAAGAAGGCCGGCTACGAGGTGGCGACTTATCCCTCCGCGCAGCAACTGCTCGATCGTCTGCCCGACGACAATGGACCCGGCTGCATTCTCCTTGATGTCAGAATGCCGGGATTAAGCGGTCCGGAGCTGCAGACGCGGCTCGCCGAGCTCGGGTCTACGCTCCCCATCATCTTTCTCTCGGGCTTTGCGGATGTGCGCACCACCGTGAAGACCATCAAGGCGGGCGCTGAGGATTTTCTGACCAAGCCGGTCACCTCAGAACAAATCCTCAGCGCCATCGAGCGAGCGATGGCCCATCATCAGAGCTTGCGCGCTACCACGCATAGGCTGAATGCGCTTCGCACCCTGCTTGAATCTCTGACGCCTCGTGAGCATCAGGTCTTCGATCTTGTCGTTCAGGGCAAGATCAACAAGCAGATCGCGCAGCGATTGGGAACGACCGAACGCACCATCAAGGCTCACCGCTACAAGGTGATGGAGAAGATGGGTGTTCAATCGCTTGCCGAGCTGGTCTCCATCGCCGCACGGCTCGGCGTGCTCCAACGCCTCTCCGGCGAAGTTCAGCAGGGCTGACCGAATTGAGATATCGCAAGATTCGTTGGAACTATTGTCCTGAAGGACAATAGCAAGTGGAATTGCGCGGAACATACTGCACACGAAGCTATTGACGCCTGTCAGCCCAAATCAAAAAGCTATGCTGAGTATATCATTCATCTAGCTTACGAAACGGCTACGGATGCGTCGATTGACGAACTGCTCTGTTGCCCGATGCCGAGGAGCAGGGGGATTGATCTTGTCGAATCGAAAACTCGTCTTTGTGGTCGACGATGACCCGGGCATTCTCAGAGGCCTTAAGCGGCTGCTCAGAGAATACGGCTACGATAGTTTGCTATTTCAATCCGCAAAGGCATTTCAAGCTCACGACGATTTCGGCGGTGCGATCTGCGTTGTTCTCGACATCCAGTTGGACGGCGAGTCAGGAATAGAGATCAGGTATCGATTGGCCGAGGCGGGGATCTCACTGCCGGTGATCTACATCACCGCCAACGATAGCGATGCCATTCGCACGGCCGCGATGGAGTCAGGATGCATTGCTTACCTGACGAAACCGTTCCCAGCGAAGTTGCTGATCGAGCTGATCGCGCGTGCGGCCGCGGGGCCGGCGTAGTGAAGGCGGGACTAGGCTCGGCGGTTCCTTCTCCGCCATCAAAAGCATCTATCCATCTGATTTATCTCGATTTCTAAGCGACTAGCGGCTGAGATTCTGTGCCTTGGGTGCAACAACCCGTTTTTCAAATATGACTGGAAAATGGCAACTGGGCCATGCCTTCTGGCCTTTCAAAGCGACGCGTATCCCGCACAAATTGATCGTGCGCGTTCATGACATGGATGCTTCGGTGCGTGGGTGAGTTCCGGAAGTGGCAGCTCGCCGGTCCCGATACAAGGCACAGCTTTCTGGGAACCGCTTGGAGTTCTCGTCGATTTCACCACCACGCGGGCGACTTCGTCATACGCGCTGTTAATGGCCGGCCCGCATCTCACCAGGGAATGGGGAGATCAATCATGTCACATCGAACCAGTGTTTCGCTTGCTGCCTCCGTTATCATGGCGATCGCATGTCTTGCGACTGTTCCAACGGATGCCTTCGCTCGAAGAGGCGGTGGCGGGTATCACGGCGGTGGTGTTCACCACGCTGGTGTTCACCGCGGTGGTGTGTATCGCGGACGCGTTTACCGTGGAGCGGCCGTACGCCGTGGAGTGGCGGTAGGCGTCGGTGCCGCCGCCGCCGGAGCTGCTGCCGGCGCTTACTATGGCGGGCAACGGTGCGGATACTACCCCTATCCACCCTGCTACTAGACATTTTGGTTGTGCTTCAAGGACCAGCCGCACAACACAAAGCTGCGACTGGTTCCGAAATACAGCCGGATAGGCCGAGGGCGAGCGTGATCCAAATCGGGTCGATAAGCGCCGGCTGCTTGCGGAGGAAGAATCTTGGGGCCTCAAGACCAAACCTAGAGTTTGGGTCACGCCGTTTCGTGGTGGCCGCCAGACAAGCGGGCACGGGCAAGGCCATGCTCTCCGCAGGATAAAGGCCCGTTTATGACTCACTGGCGCGGCAGAATGCTCGATAGGCCAAAGCCGGCTCGCCGTATTTCCGGCGTAACCGTCGTCGTCTCAGCTCTAGCCATTTTGGTCGCGGGGATTGTTGCGGTTCGGCTTTTCGGATTCTAGAGGGCGCCCAAGGCGGCAAGACCATCTCGAATCACACTTACGGGCTCGGCCCGATCACTTCCGTTGGCACCTTTCGGACCTGCCGACGCACAGTGACGATGTCTGTTTATATGGGTAGAGCGGAAGCCGTCGGTACGCGGTTAAACCTTCGCTTTTGACCGGGAGCGGAAATTGAGCCGCATACTAGCATTGCCACCAAAAGCAGGGAATGGAGTTTCGGTCGGGAGCTTGATTCAAATCAAGCGAGATCAAGCTCGCGCAGCTAACCGCAAGTCCAGTTGCAGCCCTCAAGGAGTCCAATCAGAGTGGGCGCGTTTTTTAGATGGTTTCCGATCGTATCGGTGGTCTTGCTTGCTTGCAGCGGCTGTACCAAAACGCCGCCCGATCCATCCGGCCGCGACGCTTTCGAGTCGCGCGCGACCGCACAGCTGCAGGGTCAGGTGACCGTGCGCGCGGCGGTGCTCGGCGATGAAGAGAGCAGCCGTTTCTTTGGCGTTTCACTGGCTGACAAGGGCATGCAAGCCGTATGGTTTAGTGTCAAAAACGATAGCGATAGAATGCTATACTACCTGCCTGCTACGACCGATGCGGACTATTACACGGCGCCGGAGGCGTCACGAATATTTCGAGCGTGGTGGTCTGGCGAGGCCGACAGAGAGAGGGAATTGTTGTTCGCACGGGAAGCCATGCCTGACGTGATTGCCCCCGGCCAGAACGCCTCGGGATTTGTTCTGACGCATCGCGAGGGTGGCGCGAAGTTTGTTCGTGCTGGCTTTGTCAGCCTTGGTCAGCGGTTCGAGTTTCGTTTCGTGATACAGCTGAGCAGCAAACTCTATGCTGCGCAAAATGTCGATTTCAACGCCCTGCCTTCTGCCGGCGAGAACATCGATCTCGCGGGCCTGCGCGCCAAGCTGGAGGCACTGCCTTGCTGTACGTCTAATAAAGAGAGTAACAGATCAGGTGATCCGCTTAACCTTGTGATCGTCGGCAACGGCGCGGACGCAATCTTCCCGTTCATCGAACGGGGATGGCGGCTTGATGAGCCGCTCGATATTCACAGCGTACTGAGAACGATCAGCGCTTTTATATTCGGAACGGAGTATACGACCTCGCCGATTAGCCCGCTTTACGTTTTTGGGCGACCACAAGACATTGCCTTGCAAAAGGCTCGTAACAACATCAGCCTACGCAATCATTTGCGTGTATGGCGCGCGCCATTCACCGTCGAGGCTCAAGGTGTCTGGGTGGGGCAGATCAGTCGCGACATTGGAACGAAGCTGACGACGCAAAGCTGGTCATTCACCACGCACAGGATCAGCCCCGAGGTAGATCAAGATCGTTATTATCTTCTACAGGATCTCTTGTTGACCGGCGAAGCTTACCGGTTCGGGTTCGCGCGCGGCGTGGGTTTATCAAGCCCAACCAATCCCCGCACAAACCTGGGATTTGATCCCTATGTGACGGATGGCCTGCGAGTCGTCGTTTTTCTCGGTCCGCGACAATACGTTACTGACAAAGTTGAATTCATCGACTGGGAGCGCCCGCCACCCTAGTTGGCGTTGCTTTTGGCAAGGACGTTGCTTCGGTCACCCGTCAATCTCTTGGCGTTTGATCTAAATCAAGCTGAGCGCCTCCAATATGTCTTGAAATCTGGCTGCACTCTTTTGTAATTAAGCTCATCCGATGCAAACTTGGGTCCGAACGCTGATTGCTATTCTCTTAGCGCTTACGTCATTGAGCGCGATCTCGGAGCAAGTGCGTGAACAAGGCGTGACCGACACTGAAATTCGCATCGGGAATGTTATGCCATATAGCGGGAGTTTGGAGGTCTTCGGAGCGATTGGGAAAGCCGAAGCAGCGTATTTTGAGATGATCAACGAGCGTGGCGGGATCAACGGCCGTAAGGTGCGCTTTATCTCATATGATGACAAATCCGATCCGGCGGCCGCCCTAGACCTTGCGCGCGATCTTATCGAGAAAGACAACGTGCTCTTGATGTTCGGTTCTTTCGGAACTCCGGGAAACTTTGCCGTTCGCACATACTTGAACGATAAGCAAATTCCTCAACTCTTTGTCGCCTCCGGAGACGACCATCTGAGCGATCCATCGCTGTTCCCGTGGACAATGGGTTGGCAGCCCTCAATTCGGGAAGAGGGGCGCATCTACGCCAACTACATACAGGCGTCCTACCCCGGAAAAGGGATTGTAGCTCTTTGGCAGAACGATCAATTCGGTCGAGAACTATTCAAGGGGTTGGAAGACGGGCTCGGTGACATCGCCCGGATGATCAGGGTCGATATTGCGTACGATATCGCAGATGAGCATCTGGACACGCACGTATCGGTCTTAAAGCGATCAGGAGCCGAGATTTTTGTATTTGCAGGAGTGCCTGCAAACGCTGCGAAAGTAATCCGAAAAGCGGCGGATCTCAATTGGCATCCTGTGTTCATAACGAACTATATGGCTTCGTCGATTGCGACGGTGCTAAAGCCTGCCGGCTTGGAAAACGCCTTGGGCGTAATTACAGCCGCCTTCTTGAAGGATGCCAATGATCCGGCTTGGAAGGACGAACAAGCCACCAAGGACTGGCAGGCATTTGTTGACAAATACAATCGGGCCGGAGGCAAAGACGACAGTGCCGCCGTCTTCGGCTACGCGGCCGCCGAGACATTGGCCCAAGTGCTCAAACAGTGCGGCAATGACCTATCTCGCGAGAACGTCATGAAGCAAGCAGAGTCCCTCGAAAACTACCAAGGCTCCATTTTGCTACCTGGGATCAAAATCAGCACTGGACCTTGGAACTTTCGGCCGATCAAACACCTACGACTAGTTCAATTCGACGGCCGCACGTGGCAACCGATTGGCGAAGTGCTCGAAACGGCTTTCTCCAACGCCCAAAAGTAGACTGAAGTCGGCCGATGAGTGGACGAGTACCCTTACGGCGCAGGCAATCCCGAAGCCTTTTCCCAAGTACGCTTCCCCAAGTACGCTTCGGGCGGCGAACGCGGCAGCGAAATCCTCCGGCTCCCGCACGCCAAGCGGCTGTACTTCGAGACCCAGCGTCCGCGCTGCCGTTTCGGCCGATCTGTAGCGCAAGGTCATTCCAAGGTCGTCTGCGTTCCACAGCATGGCAATCTTGCTCAAGCTCGGAAACGTATCCTTAAGGACCTCCAGCCGCTTGGCCGAAAGCTCGGCTCGGAGAACTACGCCTTTTCGGTGGAATCTGAAAGACTGCTTCTATAACCTCGCGTTCGCTAATGCCGAATTCGCCTAGCGGCTGGGCCGCTTGACATGGAACCGCGCATGACTCTCGATCCAATTCACCAGTTCAATATCGACAACCTCTTCAAAATCGGCCAGATCGGAAATCAGGCCATCTACTTCACCAATTCGTCCGTCTACATGTTGGTCTCGGTGGCAGCAATTTGCTTGCTGATGGTGGGTGGCGCTGCAGGCCGGCAATTGGTTCCCGGGCGTTTCCAATCAATGGCCGAAGTGAGCTACGAGTTCGTGGCCTCTATGATCCGCTCCAACGCCGGCGCGGATGGGATGAAGTTCTTCCCGCTAGTGTTCTCACTGTTCATGTTCATCCTAGTCTCAAACGTGATCGGCATCATTCCCTACACCTTCACGGTCTCGAGCCACATCATCGTTACTGCCACATTGGCGCTGCTCGTGTTCTTCACGGTTGTAATCTACGGCTTCTACAGGAACGGCCTGAAATTCTTTAGGCTCTTCGTGCCCTCGGGCATTCCGATCTACATCCTGCCACTTGTCGTCGTGATCGAAATCATCTCCTTCCTAACGCGGCCGCTCTCACACAGCGTGCGTCTGTTTGCCAACATGTTGGCCGGCCACATCACGCTCAAGGTGTTCGCCGGATTCGTTGCGCTGCTCGGCACCTCGCTTGGCGCGATCGGTTGGATCGGCGGCATACTACCGCTCACGTTGACGGTTGCGATGACCGCGCTCGAACTTCTGGTCGCGTTCCTGCAGGCTTACGTGTTTGCCATCCTTACCTGCATCTATCTCAACGACGCTATTCATCCAGGACACTGAACCGCCCGGGGAATTTCCACCCACACCTCAGGACGTGTTGCCGATAGGTCCGGAAATGGCACGTTTGAGACATGCCGACCGGTTCTGAAGATGTCCGTTAATCGGGGAAGACCGGAAGTGAGCGGCCCACGGTCAAAACGGCGCGAATGACCCGAACCGGTCACGCACCAGTTTGCCAACGACTGATCGGTTCCACGGTCCCCGATGCTGGCTGACTGCTTGCCGCCGATATGATATGCTAATGCTCCTCATAGAGGAGAACGGCGTCATGGCGTGCGCCCCAATTGCGGGGGCGAGACCGGCACTGCCACGCAAATCAACGCGATAGGCGGCTGGGCCACACCATGGAGGTGGCTATGTCCATCGAAAGGATTCTGAGGCGGAAGGGCACCGACGTCACAACAATAGGTCCGGAAGCCAATATCAAGAGCGCGGCGGGCTGGCTCCGCGCAAAGAATATTGGCGCTCTCGTGGTGACGAGTGGGAACGCAGTTCTTGGTCTCATTTCCGAACGTGAAATCGTTGATGCATTTTCTCGCTATGGCGAGACAGCCGGGTCGATGCCTGTGAGCGAAATCATGCGACACGGCGTGATCACCGTCTCCCCGACCGACACTGTCTCTCACGTGATGAGCCTGATGACCCGCCATCGCGTGCGCCACATGCCCGTTCTGCGCGACGGCAACCTTGTTGGTATCATCAGCATCGGCGATGTAGTCAAGCATCGACTGGAGGATCTGGAGCTTGAGACGAACGTCCTACGTGATGTCTACAACGCCGCGCGTTGACGGCTCGGGCGTCGGCTCATAGGCGTGCCCGTGTTTCCCGATCTTGTTCCAATTTGAACGACGGCCAACCCGCTTGGGCTTGCCCTGCATGCTCGCGCGCACCTGGTGATGTCTGCTATTGGCGTGCGCCGTGCAAAGGCGGCGCTTTCCAGTGGGTGAAAATCCCACCCGGCAATCGCTCCAGCCGGAAGCAATCGGAGCAGTCATGGAGGTAACGAAGTGGCTGAAGCCTTCGATTAGCGTGTCACGATATACGGTGACAGCGCGAGTGTGCAGGCCGCAACGCGAGTGAACGCTGAGCAAGCCCCGAAAAGGACGATGTGTAGGCCGACCCGACGGCCATATCGGGGAAGGCTGAAATGGCTGGACGAGTTGGGCGAAGATTACGTCCAGTTGCTACACCGGGGTATTGGCGGCGGCATGTACACAAGGAAAGCGTACGCAACACGGGAAGCCCCATGGCGTGGTCAGCGATGACCAACCGAACGCCCGCGAGGGACAGGTCGGGCGCCTTGGGGTGGCGGAGAGGTTCGTAGTACCGCGGAAGCCGGGTAACGCCGGGGGAGGGAAGGGACCTCAGTTCAAGACAGACGCAACAAGTGGTGAGGGATTTGGAGATTGGGCAACCTAACAACTCCGAAAACTGTTCAGAAACTGCAGAAGGCGTTGCACGCGAAAGCGAAGGCAGAAGCCGGCTATCGCTTCTACGCGCTGTACGACAAGATCAGCCGCGAGGATATTCTGGCCCATGCCTATGCCCAGTGTCGCTCCAACAAGGGCGCACCGGGCGTGGATGGTCAGGACTTCGCGGATATCGAGGCGAATGGCGTCGAGCGGTGGCTTGGTGAACTGGCGCTTGCGCTCCGGGAGGAGAGCTACCAACCGGATCCTATCAGAAGAGTGTTCATCCCGAAGGCCAACGGCAAGCTCAGGCCGCTGGGCATCTCGACCGTGCGAGATCGGGTCTGCATGACGGCAGCAATGCTGGTGCTGGAACCGATCTTTGAAGCCGATCTTCCACCCGAACAGTATGCCTACCGTCCCGGGCGAAATGCCCAACAGGCGGTGGTCGAGGTGGAAGCGCAGCTGTTCCGCGGCCATCCGGAAGTCGTTGACGCCGACCTCGCGGACTACTTCGGGAGCATTCCGCATGCCGAACTTCTAAAGTCGGTAGCGCGCCGGATTGTTGATCGGCGCGTGCTGCATCTGATCAAGATGTGGCTGGAATGCCCCGTGGAAGAAACCGATGATCGAGGAAGGAAGACACGCACGACCGAGGCCCGGGACAACCGGCGCGGCATTCCGCAAGGTTCACCCATCTCCCCATTGCTGGCGAATCTCTACATGCGCCGGTTCGTGTTGGGATGGAAGATGCTCGAGCTGGAGCAAAGCCTCGGCTCTCGCATCGTGACCTACGCCGACGACCTCGTGATCCTGTGCCGGAGAGGCAAAGCCGAAGAGGCCTTGTCGCGACTGCGCGAGATCATGGGAAAGCTGAAGCTAACGGTCAACGAGGAGAAGACACGAATCTGCAAGGTCCCGGAAGGAGAGTTCGATTTTCTGGGCTACACGTTCGGACGAATGTATTCTGCGAGAACCGGCCAGGCGCGCCTGGGGTACCGGCCATCGAAGAAGAGCATCAAGCGCATGGTTGAGAAAATCCATGCCCTGACGGACCGAACGGGGACCTGGCAAGAAACCACAAGGCTGGTGGGTGAGGTGAACCGCACGCTGCGCGGATGGGCGAACTACTTCCAAGTAGGCACCGTCAGCAAGGCGGATCGGGCACTCGACAGCTATACAGCGATGCGGTTGCGCCGGTGGTTGCAGTTCAAGCACAAAACCAGGCGTCGCAAGGGCGGGACCTATCCACTCTCGCATCTTTACGGGCACTTTGGGCTCGTACGTCTGAGCAGGCTTGGGCACGACGTGCCGTGGGTGAAGGCGTGAAGTTTTGTCCGAGAGCTGGATGCGGGAAATCTGCCTGTCCAGTTCGATGAGCGGGGTGTGAAAACGGGGCCATGGTCGAACCAGTGAGGCACCGCCGGACGAAAGGGGCGGAAACAGATATGTTCGAACCTAAAGCTACCGCGTCACACCTCGACTCTACAGATAGTGTTGCAAAAGGCCACCTAATGCCACTGGGCCACGCCTCACAGTCTGCTATCTTCTGATCACGGCGTGATCGCGAATCCCGAGGGACTTATGCAGCGGCGCGCCATTTCATGTCGCTCGTTGGCGGAATAGCGGCAGCGTGGCCGCTTATTTTTGTATGCGCAGCCGCTCGGCAGGATCGCGCGGATCGGTTTTCTGGGCTCTGCGTCAGCTACCGGGTCTGCAAAATCCGTGGAATCCTTGCGAACCGGTCTACGCGATCTGTGACGGCCTACCAAAAGCTCGTCCGATCGCCTTTAGGCGGAGCGGGGTTTTTGAGGGTGCATCCGATGCGGATCATTGTAGCCGCGCGGCACGCGGGCAGCCCCTCCATGCGCTTACGCAAAAGTTCTGCCCAATTCCCTATCCGCCCCTATGTGTTTGTCTGCTGCACAAAGATTTGGTCACGCTAGAAGCGCGTCACAAGGCCACAGCTCCGGCGACCATCCAAGGACACCGTCAAAGCGGGCGGCGACAGTCTAGACAGATCGCCGCCCGGCACTCTCGTCGCGCGCTTCAATACTGATTTGGGCAGACCCAAGAGCCGTAGCTGTCTTGGTAGCAGCCGTTCTTGTTATAGCGGCCGTAGTAAGCCGCGCCGGCCGCAGCGGCTCCTACCGTTGCGGCACCGTAAGCCGCACCGCGGTAGACTCCTCTGCGCGCCGCCGTACGCGCTACAGGGTGCCCCGCAACACCGTGGTAATGTCCAGCGTGAACGGCCCCGCCACGGTGAGCCCCACCTCCATGGAACCCGCCACCGCGACCGCCGCCGCGGGCAAGCGCATCATCGGGACCAAGGGTTGCACAAACGAGAACAATGGCCGCTAGAGCGGTGAGAGCATAACGAAACATGACATTTGCTCCTTACGATTGGGGTTCCGTGCATACTCCTCTGCTCAGAACCGGATGCGCGGGCGTTGATCAACGATGCTCGCCAAGCGCGATGAGCCGAAACAGCACGTGACGCTATTTTCCGGTGCGCCCTGTTTATTTGCTTGATCTAGATCAATGGTAACTGCCAATTCAGTCAACGCTCAATGAAAACGGAGAAGACAACGAACACGGCGTCGCTGGGTGTCACTCATCACATTGCGAACGATCGGAACCGTGCCTTTCGGAGACCGATCTACCAACTCGGACTAGTGCCGACAGCGTAGACCAACAACTTTACTCGTTAAAAGCTGAAAGGCTTGCTACCGTATCGATCATTGGTTGTTGACTGATGGTAATGAAGCCAACATTTGGACGGTCAAGATCAAGTATTACAAATATGACGCTACAAACTAGAAAAGCGGTAATGAAGACAGGCAGTCGAGTCCGGAGCGGGTCAAGCCCGCTCGCATAACCCGCAAAGCCGCAGGCGACAGCACCTATCCCGAAAAGCGATAGCAACACAACGTCAGGAATATAGTTTCGCAGTGCTGAAAGACGCTTTCCTTGGTTGTCGATCATCTCGTTGAGCGCTTGGATAAATAAGCCAGTCGGCACCATATTATTATCCTTGGCCGAAAGTGCTTTCACCTGCTGCCATAGCGCTTCTTGGATATTGTTCGAACGCTCAATAAGAGTCGGTAGTTCCGCAAAAGACTTGCCCGTCGGGATGTAATCGATCCGTATCTGGGCATATTCCCGAAGTAGCTTCAGTGATTCCGTCCGATGAGGTTCTGGCAGAAGGCGTGCTCGCAAAGCCGTCGTGCCAATCGCGTTCGCTTCATTGAGAACCGCTTCGCGCCGCGCTTCGAAACGCGTGAGCGCCATCAAAAAGGTGAACCCAACAATCAAAGCGAGCAATCCTAGAAGCGACTGCTCCAGTGCGGAAATGTTGCCGCTCGCAGCGTGACCCTCGGTCCGTGTGCCCAGTCGCCATCCAAATTCGCTCGCTAAAAAGACAATGGCGATGCCAATAAGAAAAACGACAAGAAAGAAGTAGTTGTACAGGTGTCCCACGACCCCACCTCTGCTGCCAACAACCTTGCCTGAGTCACCGAGCGATAACAATGTCAGTTTCTGGCAGATTTTGTTGCAAAAGTCTTTTTGCCTCACCGATCACAAATTTTTCGGGCTGTAGGCGCGGCGATCGAATATTGATGTGGGGGACCACTCCATTGTGTGGCGAACTCGCTGACGACTTCGGTGGCGCGTTTGAGGCTACATCGACGACGGTTGCCGCTTGTTTTTGTCGTTTAGCGGAAATTTTGCCGCACGGCGTTTTGGGACTTTTGCAACACTATCGGCACCTTTGAGACATGCCGAATGACCTTGAGGAAGTCCGCTAATCGGGGAAGACCGGAAGTGAGCTGCGCGCGGTCAAAGTGACGCGATTGACCCATTGCGGAAACGCATATGCTTAGCTCCGCTGCAGCTTCATGGTTGAATGATCTTGTCGCGAACAGCGATCATCACAGCTTGGGTGCGGCTCACTGCACCAAGCTTTGGACAAAGATGCTTGATGTGTTCTTTGACTGTTCGGCTGCTGATGTGAAGCGCCTCGCTAATCTCCCACGTTGACTTGCCGTTGGCGACCCATGTCAAGATTTCCCGTTCACGCGGCGTCAGCCTTGCTTGGTGCCGCGCAGGCGAGCCATGAAGTTTGAGGATTCGGTCAAACGCATAGATCGCCATGAGGTGCAGGGCCGGAAATTGGCGCTCCGGCAGATCGAGCGTCCGACCTCCAAACCATATTTGGCCCATCCTGCCCGCAGTTGAAGCGACCGGGATCACGAAACCATCCAAGATGCCAAAGTCCCTCGCACGCTGCACCACTTCAGCGGCGCGGGGTTCTAGCTCGGGATCGTAGGGAGATTCCTTGAACCATCGGAACGGTCGAACCACCGTCTTGGCGTAGCGGAAAGCAGGATCATCGTGCACATACTCTCTTTCGATGTAGAGCTTAAGCCACTCTTCCGGTAGCCGGTTGGACAGCAGGACATCTTCAAGAGTCTCTGTCGCAGTGGCAAGGAAGCTGACGCAATGGTATTCGAATCCGTGTTTTTTCAGAAGCGCGCCCATCGCATCCATAATCTCTCCCGTGTTGGAAAGACGCTCGATGCCTTGAATGAACTCAAACGCACTGCGGCGGATATCAGCGACACGTCTGTCCATCTGACAGCCCTCCCGACACGTCCGAGCCTACACCAGGACTGGCAAAAAGGAAGGGCAGTCCGAGAGAAGATCGTCTCGCTTATCGCGCACTCGTAAATCGGCAGCCTGATCCAGATCAGAGGCCATGAAGCGCTGAAGTTCGCAGCGCGCTGCGTGCGGGGGCGCTCGGCAATGAGCGTCCCTGCCGCGAAGCCGGTCATTGCTGCGGTGCATGCGTCCGTTATTGATGCTGTGGACGGCTCCTCCACCGGCACGAGAGTGCCATGGATGTGGGCGCTGTTGAGCGCTCCCACGATTCGGAGGAGCTAACCATGCAAACGACAACGACAATTGGTCTCGACATTTCCAAATCAGTTTTCCAGGTTCACGGTGTTGACGCTGGCGGCCAAGTGATCATCCGTCGTCAACTGAAGCGGCGGTCTGTCCTGGCTTTTTTTCAGAAGCTGTCACCATGCCTGGTTGGCATAGAAGCTTGCGCCTCGTCTCACCATTGGTCGCGTGAGCTGCAGGCACTCGGCCATACCGTGCGATTGATGCCACCGGCTTAAGTGAAGCCCTACGTCAGACGGCAGAAGAACGACATGGCTGACGCAGAAGCGATTTGCGAAGCGGTCACCAGAGCCAACATGCGCTTCGTGCCAACAAAGACACCTGAGCAGCAGAGCTGCCTGATGCTTCACCGCACCCGCCATCTGTTCATTCGCCAGCAGACCGCGGTGATTAACTCGATCCGAGCTCACCTTGCCGAGTTCGGCATTGTCGCGCCGGTCGGGCGTAGAGGTGTCAGGGAACTACTGCATATCGTTGCCGACCCGAGCGACAAACGGGTATCTGAGATTGCCCGTGCGTGCCTTGCCGCGCTCGGCACTCAGCTGGTCGACCTCAAGGAGCAGATCTTGGAGTTTGATCGAATGATCATGGCCTGGCACCGGTCCAACCAGACGAGCAAACGCCTTCATTACATTCCCGGGGGCGGTCCAATGCTGGCGACCGCCCTGGTCGCGAGCATTGCTGACCCTCGGACCTTCCGATCAGGGCGTAACTTCTCGGCCTGGATTGTTTTAGTGGACCCAAAGGGCTACGAAGGCACAGGCGAAGCCCAGCACCAGAATGCCCGAAGCTGTTGCGGAGACCAGGTCAATTGACCAACGGTGGCGGCCTCCGCCGGTCAGGTCGAGGTGTCTGGAGCGGCTTTCGTCCCGATAGGTGTGAAGGTGCATGGTAGCACTCCTCGAAGCGCGGTGGCCCTCATTCAATTCGTGACGGCCAAAATAGTTCCACGAACGGCGAACAATGCCCGGCTCGGCGATCTCGGCGTAGCGGATGATGCGGGCCATGATCTCGCGGTTGCACTGATCGGCCCGGTGTTGACTCGACGCGCGCGCTGTCCCGCCGCCACTAGCGGCCCTTCTACAGGCGTCAAGCCGCGCGGTCCGGGCTGGCAACCGGGGGATTCGAGGCGCATATTGGGGCGGATGACGGCTCATCGACAATTTGACTACATCGAAGTGGTGGGGATCGCGGCCATCGTTGGCACCATCCTCTTGTGTGCCGTCGTGCTTTACTCGTTTGGCCAATGATGGGGTGAAGGTCCATCTCACGGGAAGCCCGGCGGCGCTTATAGCAGACTTTGGACGCTTGCCGATGTTCGCGGTGTTCTGGGTATAGGTGATGCCGTTGCGGGTGACTGACCGATCAGTTGGTTTATCTGGCAACATTGCCAGATGCTGTCGAAGGAGATTTTGCACGAAGGTATGAGATACAGCGCACGGTGCTTAAGACGAAACGCACCAGCGACTCGCGCTGAGTGGCATTCTACGAGGCAGCGAACTAACTAAATTGCGGATTTGCGGTGTCGCATTGACGGCCCGCGCCCGTGGTGTTCATCATCTTTGGCCGCACGGTCGCCTACTACGTAGTGCGCTAATCCCGTGGAGTGGCAGCAATGATGAAGAACGTCGTAGCCGGATGTGTCATAGCGGTTTTGATTATCATGGGCTTGCTTGCCTACGCCCAGAAACATGAAGAGTGCTGGCAAGGGCGCTGGATCAAAACCCTTAAACCCTGCGGATCAGTCAGCTCTTCAATGTAGCGCTGGCCGCGCCGGTATTGCGGCCAGTATGCGCGGCCATGGCCGCCCTGGTTCGCTCGTGGTGCAAATCGTGATCCCCCCGTGATCATCTATTGCCTTCTTTTGGGCACCTATGAGGAGGAGGGTGACGGCCTTAGGCAAGGATTTCCAATTCTTCCGTAACGCGCTAGCGGCCTGCAGGGGGCGGCGGCAATGACGGATCGATCCCACGAGATCCCGCAGGACCTCCGTAACCTCGTCCGCGTTATCTCAGCTTGCACATTGGGCCTCTGGTCATTTGCAGCAGGTTTGCTGATCGGCGTCTTTCTGTTTTTGTGATCGCAGGCACGATGCCGGGGGGCCGCGAGGTTGGCGTCGGCACCAGCGTAGTGCAGCGGGTGTTGGCCTGATCGTACTACAGCGAGCGACCGTGCTTTCGACGGCTGACTACGGTCATGGCGAATTCATCGACCGGGTAGACGCGGCCGTCGGCCACGACGGTGACGAAGGGGAATCCCCGATTCAGGAAATCGCTTGCCGTCTCCAAGGCTTCTTCTCGGCTATCCGCAGTGGCTTTTTCGATCCCCTCGGGTTCGCGGGGCTTACCTTGCACAATGAACATCGTTGCCCTCCGCTCTGCGATAGGCATGCGGGCCAACGGCACATGCGCCCGCCACAGCATTGGCGCTGCACGCCGCCGCAAACGCCTTCACGGCTGAGTGATCGGCGAGATCAGGAAGAGCGCTCCGCAGAGGTGTTATTCTCCGTATACCCACAGATTCACAGCGGAGGAACACAATGTCGACCTCTAGGCTCCTTGGAGTGATGGCTGTTCTGTCGACCGCGATCGTTACGCCGGTTACCGCGCAGCCGGTGATTTCCGAACCCGGCTATTGCGCGTTTTTCTATCCCAATGCGAACTGCCAGAACAAAGGGCCGGACAGCCCCTATACCGATCCGAACTTCCACCGCAATCAAGGGGCGCAGGGCTGGTCGAGCGGCGAAACCGTCGGCATGGCACCGAAGCGGGCGCGCGCCCACCACCACCAATCGGGTTCTTCGGCGCGAATGCAGTAACGCAGCGATTGCTCTCCAGCGACCATCAAAGGCGCTGACGGTCTCGCCGCCGGAACGTGGCGACCACTCGGCATCCTGCAGCAGCTTCATCATCGCGCGACGCGTGCCCGATCGCGGCGGTGTCCAGATCGCGAATTGGAATCAATACCTAAGTATACTTTTCGACCTTTCCTCGAATTCCCATCTGCTACTTGACGTAGACAATTGCGCGGAGAAGCGCGGTGTCCAGTAGACAAACCAAGTTCCAGTCTGAGAACCTCATGGCCGACGTTTATCTCGGCATCGCGATCGCTGGCGTAAATACACTGATCGTTATGGGGGCAGCTTTCGCGTTCGTGGTCATCTGAAAGGCCGCCTGATGCGCGGCGTCGGCGCGCGCGCCTCGACTTCGCGCGGCAGCCATGCATAAAACGGCCCCGTCACGCCCACAGGGACGCGGCGGGACCGCTCTCCCTCCGGTTCGCTAGCTTGGGGGCAAAGGGCCCGGGGAATCCCGAGTGTGTGCTCGGCGTCCTGCCCACGCCAATCTTGCCGGTCTTCATCTTCGCGGTCGTGCCGTGTTTGGTTGTGAAGGTGCGAGGCTCACTGAGGATTTCCTCGGTGACCTTTGGCGCGATCTCTTCCCGCAACCGGCTGACGGTCTTGTTGTCGACTTTCGCATGCCGCGCAATCTCGCGGTCACTCCAATGAGACCATTCGGCGCCATGCAGCAGCTTCATTACCGCGCGGCGCTTGTCCCCATTCGTGCGCGGCACGCCGTGGGTGGCGTTGGCTAGTGGCCGGCTTCGCGCCGCGAGTCGTCTAAAAGGCCGCCGCCCTGATCGGCCGGGCAGTCGGGATGGCCGGCATCGCAACTCGCCTCCGGGGCTTCATAGCTCGCAGGCCGGATCAAGAGTTGTTTCCGCATTTCAGCGAGGCGGGCACGGCAATATTCGTGGTACAGCAGGTCGAATATGGTGGGCATGATCGAACCCCGTCATTTGATCATCGCTCGGCGCGCGTTATCACACTCTTGGCGGCAAAAGGGTGAACCAGATCACTGCCGCGGGCAGGACGGACTGTCGCACCTTCCGAACTGAGCGAAGCCCAAGCTCTTCACGCAGAATTTAATGGGATCGGCGGACCACGAACCTACATCAGAGATGGGTGCCGGTTGCCTCCAGTCGGCACCTTAAGGGTCGGCCCCAGCTTCGAGCCCCCGCTGGGGCCGATTCTTCGCGTGTCCGGCAATTCCCGCTTACTAGTAGCCCCAAGGCCGCCAGCCGTATCCGTAAGGCCTGGAGAAGCGGGCGGCCCCGGGTTCCTGGATTGCTTGCCAAGGACCGTAATCGTAATAGGGGCTATAGCCGACGTATGCCGGATAGTAGCTGTAGCCGGGATCGTAATACGGACCATCATAGCCATAGGCGCTACTCGCGATCGCGCCACCGATTACGGCGCCAGCCAACACGCCCGCTCCCAAGCCCCAGCCTCCGAAACCTCTATGGCCCCAGCCGCCTCCGTGCCAACCACCGCCGCCAAAGCCGTGGCCGCCAAAGCCACGCGCCGAGGCGCCGGTCGGCGACAGGCCAACTAAGACAACTGCCAACAGAGCTATCACCGTTTTTCGCAACATCGTCGTAACTCCGCACAATAGGTCGCTCCCGGCATTATGACTCTCGTCGTGCGAGATAGTTTCAAAGCGTTTATCGGAATGGCTCGGCCGTCCGCCTCCTTGATCAGCGCGGCATCAGCGTGCGCCTCGACCTCAATGTCGCGCCGCAGCGAGACGACCGCCGAGCTCGACTGTCGGCGACACGATCTCAAACCGCTTTTTGCTGAATCCTTTGTCGAAGCCGGAAAGGATGTAGCAGTCGTCGCGATCAGCGCGGACTTCGTATTCTCCGCCCTCGACCAGCACATCGGTCTGGAACAAGCTATCGATGCATCGAACTTTCATTTGTCGCCCCCTGAATGTCGTGAAGATGGTTCGAATCCGGCAAGCCCCGCTCCGAAATCGAAGATGGTCGAAGCATATACCGCGGGAGGCGAGTCGCCGCCCATCCTGATGGCAGAGATCGTTCGCTTCGCGATACTTTTTGGCTTCAAAAGCCAATGTGGGTTTTGCTGTCGACCTCAAGCGTCCAAATCGAAAGCTGGTAGAGGTGCGCGGTCATCTGACGCTCCTCGCTGAAGCCGGCATGCGAGCACGTTTCCACAAAGGTGGGGAATTGTTTTTTAAGCCCAGGAGGCCCAGATACCGTCGCGAGTCAGTGCGCTTCCTGGACCGGCATTCGCGGCGCTATTTAACCTTACTTCTTGGGCTTGATTTTCTTTGCTGTGACCGGCGGCTCGGCAGCCTCCCGCGCCAGCCGCTCAGCCTTGAGCGGCTCCCGGTTGGCAGAAAACGCCTTCTGTGCAATCTCGTGCTCAGTCATTGCCTTTTCGGCATCGAGTTGGCGAAACGCCTTACGCGCTTCGCGCTCAGCCTTGGTAATCGGCTTGGGAGGTTCAAACTCGCCCGGTATTTTTGTCATTTTTCACCTTCAGCCCGAGCTCGACTTGCAGCATGGCCTCGCAGGCTTCTTCGGCCTCAACTCGCGTTTTAACGGGCGAGCCCACAACTCTCACGGCGCATCTGTTCCGATGGATCGGCCGCGACGACGCCACGAAGCCGGTGCGTCCGTGAAGGCCGGGACCGCTGCGGCTCTCGTAACCGATCACGAACGAAAAGCCGTTGCTATTCGCGTTCCATATCATGTCCTCGACGCGACTGATGACGCGGGTGGTCATTCGTTAAAGACGCGGACGCGATCGACGAGCTGCCAGACCGGCCGATCTCTGCACATCCCAACGAGGTGACGAGAAGGATTTCGGCGCATTGAATCGGCGCTGACGGCCGCCCAGGAAGCCTTTGCAGCAGCGCAGTTGGTTGGCGACCGGGAAGGACTTGGCAGCGCCGGCCGGACCCTCCGGTACTGGACGGCGCGGCGTTCAACCGCTGTGGTGGCGCCTGAGCCAGAGGGCAATTCCGTCGTTCGATTTGGTCATACTGTCACGATCGTCCGTGATGACGGTCGCGAGCAGACCTTTAGGATCGTTGGAGGAGGAGGCGGATCCGGCACGCGGCACGATCCCGGCTTGGCGGAAAGAAATGCCTATACTACCTGACTATCTTAAATCGTCGGCGCGCGGCGGCGAACGTTCAAAACCAATAGTTGTCGGACTCCCTCTCGGCCTGTTTATTCATCAATATCCTGTTGGGTGAAGCATGGGTGAGCGTCTCGATCAATGGTCGCAGGCTTCCGCGACGCTCGGCCGGGGCTTTGATCTAAATCAAGCGGGCTCGTGCGCGCGTTGCTTCATTCGTCAAGACGACGAGCCGGCGCTAAAGCGTGAGCGAAGAACAAATGTAACAGCATCAACGTCTCCTTGTTCGACTTGTCTTGGCTGGACTGCTGGTGTCAGGACTCCTGCCAACCACTGCTCAGGCCGAAACTGGCGCCGTTCGCGTAGTTTTTACAAAAGGTGGGTTCATCGTGGGGGTCGGCGGCGGTGAGGGCGTCCTCACATTCCGTGGGCATCACTACCGCTTTAACGTGTCCGGCATGAGCGTGGGCTTCACGATCGGCGCATCGACCACCCAATTGGCTGGGCATGCCTTGAACCTCAGGAGTCCAGGTGACATCCAGGGCAATTACGCCGTGATCGGTGCCGGTGGTGCGCTGGCGGCGGGTGCTGGCGGCGTGCAATTGCAGAACGAGAAGGGCGTCATCCTGCAGCTGACTGGCGGCAAGGTCGGCGTCGAGCTGTCGGCCGCGGTGGGCGGAGTGACGATTACGCTCAAGTGAGCGTAGGGCCACCCGGCGCGCTCTGGCTCAGTATCGCTCTTCGACGAATTTCAATCCGCGCAGCGCCGCCTGATCGTCGTAGCGTCCCTTGGTCGAGCGTTTCGGCAAGCGCACGCGCTCATGCTGCAGGCGGTTGTGGGGGATAGTGTCCAGGAGATGGGCGATGCAATTCAGGCGTGCGCGTCGCTTGTCGTCCGACCTGATGAGAGTCCAGGGCGCATGCTTCGAACTCGTCGCCTTGAGCATCATGTCGCGCGCGCGCGAATAGTCGTACCAGAGCCGGTAGGATTCGGTATCCATCGGGCTCAGTTTCCAGTGCCGGAGCGGATCATCGATCCGCGCCCTGAACCGCCGCTCCTGTTCTTCCATCCCGACCTCGAGCCAGAGCTTGATCAGGGTGATGCCGCCGTCCACGATGTATTTTTCCACTTCCGGGCAAAGCGACAGGAAGCGTTCATGCTCATCTTCACTGCAAAAGCCCATGACATGTTCGACGCCGGCCCGGTTGTACCAGCTCCGGTCGAAGATCACGATTTCGCCTCCCGCCGGGAAGTGCTGCATGTAGCGCTGCACGAACATCTGGGTTTTTTCCCGGTCGGAAGGAGCCGGGAGGGCGACCACGCGAAACACGCGCGGACTGACCTTCTCGGTGATCGCCTTGATGGTGCCGCCCTTGCCGGCAGCGTCTCGTCCCTCGAACAGGATAATGACCCGGAGCTTCTTGGCTTTCACAAATTCCTGGAGATGGCAAAGCTTGACTTGAAGCTTGCGGAGTTCGTTCTCGTAGTCCTTCCGCTTCATCCGTGCCGACTCTGCGCCTCGCGCCATATGGGTCACCTCCGGGTTGGATCGGGACTATGCCCAGCTGATGGTGATGCCGATATCTCCAGGGACACCGCCAGGAAAATCGATGATCTGATAACCGATGCGGTAGCCGCGGGGCTTCAAATAGTCGGTCCAAAGCTGGAAGATTTCCTTCGGGATTCCCGTCAGCGTTTTCTCCCAACCCGGCTCCATCTGGTTGATGGCCCGGCCCTTGTCGGTGCAGAGCATGTTGGGAAATCGATAGACCTGGACCTCGGTCAGGCCGTTGCGGACCGCCCGCTGAATCACGCTGGAGGCGAGCTTGACTTTCTCATCTTCCGAAAGCCCGGACGGCTGGCTGAGCCTCTCGATCAGCGCTCTTTTCTCGGCTTCGGCAGCGGCAGCCGCTCTTGCCTCCTGGTCGGCCTTTTCCGCCTCCTTGATTGCAGCCTGTTTCTGGATCTCCTTTGCCATGGGCAGTAGATCGTCGATCTTTTCGGGCATGGGTCTCTCCTCGCAGGGCTCGGCATCTTCTCCAAACATGCTGAGAGCCCGGAGACCGGGGGCCTTTGATCCAAATCAAGCCTCCTTCCGGCGCCGCCCTGCAGCCTTGCATTGGACCGGTCCCACGAGGAGGAATGGAATGCGAGTGAGCCAAAAAGCCGCATTGGCGGCGGCTATGTTGTCCGGGGCAATCCTGGCTCCTTTCGGGCAGGCGAGAGCGACCGACCTCACCGGCGCCTGGGCGACCAGCGCGGACGAATGCAAAAACGTCTTCGTTCGGAAAGGCAAGGCGAACCAGACCACCTTTGCCCCGATGTCCGAAGTCCATGGCGGAGGCTTTATCGCCGAGCAGAATCGACTGATCGGACGCACCGCAAAATGCACGATCAAGGCGAAAAAAGACGATGGTCAGACCGTGAACATTGTCGCAAGCTGTGCGACCGACATCATGCTCTCCAGCGTCCAATTCCAATTGAACGTTGTCAATCAGGACAAGATTCAGCGGCTTTTTCCGGGAATGCCGGACATGGAAATCTACTACTACCGCTGTCAGCTTTGAAGATTACGGTTTCTTCGAAGTTGCGCGGGTAAGCGAGCGCGTGTTCGCAGCCCGCTCGAAGCTCTGGGAGGGTCGATTGCACGAGCAGTTTCACCCGATGACGCCTCACCATCTGCCGTTTTACATTGCCAAACCCGGCGAGACGGACGTGCTGATGATCGTGACGGCCATTTTTCTGATCGCTGCCGTCCTCGGCGCCGGCAATCTTTACTTGCGTCTGCATTCGCTGCCGGAGCAGATGGCGCACAAATCGCAGAAGCTGCAGTTCGAGATCGTGGCGGTTCTGGGATTGCTTGCGCTCTTCACCCACATCCATCTGTTCTGGATTGCGGCGCTGCTGCTCGCGCTAATCGACTTGCCGGATTTTGGTACCCCCTTGCGCAGCATTGCCGGATCGGTCGAGAAGATCGCCGATTCCTCAGAAGGAGCGGGTAAGCAGGAAGCCACGGACGAAGAGCGCACCGCCGAGGCCGTGACGGCGCTGGATCAGACCGAGCCGGGCGCTTCGAGGGAGTCAGGTAGTATCCCGAAGAAGGAGGCGCGCGGACATGCTTGAGCTGATCCTCTGCTCCCTGTTCACATTGCTGCCGGACTACCTGTACCGGCGCTATGTCCAGGGCAAGCGCCTGGGCAAGGAAATCACCTTCTTCTCCGTATGGTACGAACTGCGATGGGGGATTACGGGCTGCCTGATGCTCACGATCTCTCTCATCACCTTGATCTTCTATTTCCATCCCTCGACCACGTCAGCGATGTTGTTCTTCCGGACGATCCCGGTCGCTCCCGAGACGGTGGGACGTGTAGCGGAGGTGAAAGTTGGTTTCAGCCAGTCGGTCGCCAAGGGCAGCGTGCTGTTCACGCTGGATAGCTCGAAGCAGGAAGCGGCCGTTACAGCAGCCAAGGCCAAGATAGCCGAGGTCGACGCCGAGTTCGTCGCCGCGAGGATGGATGTGGTCAAAGCCGAGGCGCAGATCGGCCAGGCGAACGCCGACTACAAGCAGGCCAGGGACGAGCTCGACGTCAAAAGCGAGCTGCAGCGGCGCAACCCGGGCATCGTGCCACAGCGTGATATTGAAAAATTGCAGGTCCTTGTCGACGGACGGCAGGCTGCGATCGATGCAGCCACGGCCTCGAAGCAATCCGCGGAGATCAAGGTGGTCACGCTTCTGCCGGCGGAAAAGGCAAGCGCCGAAGCAGCGCTCGCACAGGCCCAGGTCGAACTTGACAAGACCGTCGTTCGCGCCGGCGTTGATGGGCGCGTCGAGCAGTTCTTGCTTAGACCCGGCGACATCGTCAATCCGCTGATGCGCCCCGCCGGCGTCTTGATTCCTGAAGGGGCAGGCGGGCGTGCCCTGCAGGCCGGGTTCGGACAGATCGAGGCCCAGGTGCTGAAGCCTGGAATGATCGCCGAGGCCGCGTGCGTGTCCCTGCCATGGACGATTATCCCGATGGTCATCACCGGCGTTCAGGATTATATCGCCGCCGGTCAGTTCCGTGGTGGAGAGCAGCTGATCGATCCGAGCCTGGCGAGGCCCGGCACGATTCTTGTGTTTCTTGAGCCGATCGACAAGGACGGTCTTGCGGATGTGACGGCCGGCAGCTCCTGCATTGTCAATGCGTATACAAGCAACCACGACAAGATTGCTTCAAAGGATACCGGCGCGCTTCAGGGTTTCGTCCTGCATGCCATCGACGCGATCGGGCTGGTGCACGCTTTGCTTCTTCGCATTCAGGCGCTGCTGCTGCCGATCAAGACCCTGGTGCTGAGCGGCCACTAGCTCAGACGCTTGCGTCTTCTAGTCAGGTGCCGGTTGAGCGTCCTTCTCCTGCTGTTGAGCTTGATGCGAATCAACGTGAGCGGTGCACTCTGTGACCGGATTATGCGGCACCTCGATTGGCGGGACCCGCCATGCAGCTTTGGCTTATACCCTCCCTTTACGCCGCGGCCAGCGTTGTCAGCAGCTTGGTCCTGCCGCGCCTTGAGGCGCGGTACTTCGCCCATGATCTTGATCTGTCGATCTCCTCGGCGCAGGCCTTCTTGTCGGCGGTCGCGTCCGGAATGATGGCGTTGACGGGAATCGTTTTCTCCATTGCCTTCGTCATGGTGCAGTTCAACGCCATCGTTTACTCCCCTCGGCTCGTGGTCTGGTTTGCGCGCGACCGCCTGCTGTTCCACTCGATGGGCGTATTCGTCGCAACCTTCACCTATAGTCTGGGAACGCTCGCCTGGGTCGACCGTGGGGGAAACGGCGTTGTGCCATTCGTCTCCTGCATGCTGGTGGCCTCCATGCTGATTGCGAGCGTTCTCCTGCTTGCGCAGCTCGTGCAGCGTCTCAACAGCCTGCAGATCACGCAGGTCCTGCGCATTATCGCGGACAAGGGCCGCGAGGTGATACACGAAACATATAGGGCCGTCGCCGATACGGGGTCGCGCAAGAGCTCTGATGCCAATCTCCGCCGCATCTCCGGACCTTTTTCCCTTTCAATCAAACATCAGGGAAAGCCTTGCGCCGTCACCCGGATCGATATCGACGGATTGGTCAGGCAAGCCAGGCAGGCTGACTGCACGATCCTCGTGGATTGTGCTGTCGGCGACACGCTCCTCGAGGACACTCTGCTGCTGCGTGGCTCCAGAGCAAAATCGACGCTCTCAGAAACGGAACTGAGGAAGTGCATCCGCGTCGGGGATCAGCGGACCTTGGAGCAGGATCCCAAATATGCGTTGCGGCTTTTGGTCGACATCGCCGTCAAGGCCCTCTCTCCCGCGATCAACGATCCGACGACCGCTGTCCAGGCCATCGATCAGATCGAGGATCTGCTGGTGCGGCTGGCAAAATGCGACCTCGAGACGTCCCGCGCCTTCGACGCAGACGGCACCTTGCGGGTCGTGTTCCAGATGCCAGGCTGGGGCGATTATCTCGCGCTCGCGCTCGATGAAATCCGCCAGTATGGCAGGGATTCGATCCAGGTGATGCGACGCTTGCGATCTGCCCTCGCGGACCTCGCCGACGCCGTCGGCGGCGAAAGAGCTCAACTCGTCAATGCCTATCTCGATCATCTCGACCGCAGCATCGAGCGTTCCGATTTCGATCCTCAGGATCGTGCAGCGGCTCGGGTCGAGGACCGACAGGGATTGGGGCTGTCGCACCGACAGGAGGATTGAGGACCGCGCGCCCCGGGAGTCTCGCCATGACAGACAATCAATTCGGATTGACCCGCGCACAGCTACGGACACCAAGGGCTGCCGCGGTCGCCGGCGTCGTGTTTTCGGTGCTGTTGCTGGCCGTTTTCTGGCTGATGCGGCTTTCGGTACCTGCTGATCCCTACGAGCCCGGTGCATGGCTCAAGGGCAGCGTAAGCTCTGTGGTTGTCGCGCTGAATCTGGTGCCCTTTGCCGGCGTCGCGTTCCTTTGGTTTATCGGGGCGCTGCGTGACAGGCTCGGCGCGCGCGAAGATCGATTTTTTGCAACGGTGTTCTTGGGCAGCGGTCTCCTGGTGCTGGCCATGCTTTTCGCCGCCGCGGGCGTGGTCGGCGCCATCATCATCGCGTTCCATGCCGCACCCGAAGCTATGATCGATTCGGCGACCTTTCATTTTGGCCGGGGGCTGGCCTATGGAATGATCAACATTTACGTGGTCAAGACGGCGTCGGTCTTCATGATTACGACATCGACCATCGCCCTCTACACGCGCCTCACGCCGCGCTGGCTTGCAATCGGCGGATACGCGGTTGCGGTGGTGCTCCTGATCGGAAGCTATTATTTCGACTGGAGCCTTCTGGTGTTCCCGCTATGGGTCCTCCTCGTCAGCGTCTGCATTCTTACGGACGAGCAAGCGCCGCCAGAAGCGTAAGACGCCGCTTCTGTCGCCGGCAACCCACGACCGCGGCGGGGGGCAACTCAGCGAGGAAGCATCTTGCCTAGCACTGGGCGTAGACCCGCCCGTACGCGTCGGTCACTTGCGCGCAGCCAGGCGTTGCCACATAGGCGCCGGCGGCAGCGGCTGCACCGCCAAAGACGACGGCGCGGCGCGTCGTTCTCCGCGCGACGCCGGCGTAACTCATTGGCGTCAAGGGACGTCCGACGCGGGCTTCGGCCGGTGACGTGAGGCGGACATCTGGAGACCGTTTGACATCGACGCACAGGCCGCCCAACGCAGCGATCGAAGCCGCAACAAAATTGATGACTTTGCGTGATCTGTTGCTCATTTCTTTGCTCCTGCGGCGGTTCCCGGCGGAAGTTTGTCGAAATCCTTCATGTTTTCGGGGCTGATGCTGGCCCTTGCCGTGTCGGCAGGTGGCTTGAACACGAACGCATTCGCATCGGCGATCGCGTCAGTGTTCCAGTCCTTGATGCGGAGCGTGTATTGTGGCGCGCCCGTGAGCACTTTGCTCGTGATCACATATTTCCGGGGAATGGGTCGGGCGCCGGCCTCAATCCAGATCTGCCAGTCTGTGTCGACCCCGGAAGGCGAGGTGTTCGCATTCGACGCCGTCCACCACGCCCTGGCCGATATGCTTCGCGTCGAGAACGTTTGCCATCATCTCGTCATAGGCGTTGGTCAGCAGGAGATCGGTGCCGGGCATGCCGGTGCCGGCTGCGGATTGGATCACATCGATGACATGATCGACGGTGCCGGGCTCATCGGCCTGGACATAGGACTTTGCGTTGTTGCCATAGATCGTCAGCGTTTTGCCGTCATAGGTCAGCTCGACATCCGCGTAGCCGCCGGTTCGCCTGATACGCAGCTTGTCGGGACGACTGAGCTTCATCTGCCCCGAACTCGTAAATTGAATCTTCTGAAGGTCGGGCGTGATGATTTCGATGTCGCTGTCGAAGGTCGCAGAAATCGACTTCTGCGCCGCCACGTAGTTCGTCGAGGCTTGGAGGATTTTCGCGGAATCATCCTCGGCGCGTGCGACGCCTGCCACTGAAAACGCGACAACGATCGCGGAAGCAGCGATCGCTGGTGCGCGAGCGAGCGTTCGCGAGAGAACTCCTGCATTCATGACGATCCTCCTGTGCCCGGCGCACATTCGGACCGCGACGAGAGGTCTGCTTGATTTAGATCAAGGGCAGTGGGAGATCGGCTCGCAAGGGCTGCTGCGAGTTCACAAAACGTTCGAAATGTCGCCTGACACGCGAGGGGTCGCCGGTCCGGTTCAAAGTTCGACCCTTGATCTTAATCAAATGTCCGATCTCCAGCCGCGGTTCGCTCGTGGTTGAGGTTGGATGGAGGTAGGTCATGTTGCGCTGCAGGAGAACCTTGTTGGCTTTGGCAATCGTTCTCGCAACGCCGCTCGCCGCGGTTGCACAGGGAACTGGTACGCCGCCGCCATCCACCGGTACGCCGCCTCCGCAATCAGGCGATACTTTGCTGAAGCCCGAGCAGTTGGATGCGCTGGTTGCGCCGATCGCGCTCTATCCTGACGCGTTGCTCGCCAACATGCTGGCGGCTTCGACCTATCCGCTGGAAGTGGTGGGAGCCGCCCGCTGGGTCAAAGAGCACAAGAACCTCAAAGGCGATCAGCTGAAAGCGGAAGTCGACAAGCAATCCTGGGACGACAGCGTCAAGGCGCTGACCGGCACGCCGAGCGTGCTCGAGATGATGAACGACAAGCTCGACTGGACCCAATCTCTCGGCGACGCCGTGCTTGCTCAGCAGCCGGACGTGATGGATGCGATCCAGCGCCTGCGGGCGAGGGCGCAGGCGAACAACAAGCTGCCGTCCACCAAGCAACAGAAGGTCACGGTTCAAAAGGTCGAGAACAAGCAGGTCATCGTGATCGAACCGACCGATCCCAATACCATGTACGTTCCTTATTATGATCCGGCGGTGGTCTACGGCACCTGGCCGTACGCCGCCTATCCACCCTACTATTTCGGATATCCCCCCTATATCGGCGCAGGCGTGATTGCAGCCGGATTGGCTTTCGGTGCCGGCTACGCGCTCGGGCGCTTGGGCAACTATTGGGGCGGGGGCTGCAACTGGGCCAACAGCAACTTTTTCATCAACCGCGGCAACAACAACATCAACTGGTCGCACAACGTGAACCACCGCCAGGGTGTCCGCTACAACAGTGCTAACGTGGCGCAGCGGTTCGGCGGCGATAAAGCGCGTGCCGGCGCCGCTGACCGGATGGATTTCCGCGGCCGCGGCGGCGAGCAAGTGCTCAAACCCGGTGGCGATCGCGTCGGAGCAGGTGATCGTGGAGGCGATCGCGTCGGCGGTGGCGACCGTGGCGGCGACCGTGTTGGGGGCGGTGATCGCGGTGGTGGCGATCGCGCCGGCACGCGCGATCGTCCCGGCGGCGGACAAGCCAAGGGTGGCGCTCGCGGTCCCGGCAAGGGCGGTGGCGCCAAGCAGGCACGGCCAGCCGATCGCGCGCGCCCCTCCGGAGGCGCCAGGGGCGGCGGGCGCGACAACGCAATGGGTAACATCTCATCGGGCCGCGCTGCAAATATGCAGTCCGCGCGCGGTAGAGCCAGCTTTGCAAGCGCCGGTGGTGGAGGCCGAGCTATCTCCGCAGGCGGCGGAGGCGGCTTCCGTGGTGGCGGTGGAGGCGGCGGAGGAGGAGGTGGTGGTTTTCGCGGAGGTGGCGGCGGGGGCGGCGGCGGCCGGCGGTCCGATCTGTGGTTGAAGCACGACGTCGTCTTGCTCGGTCGTCTCGAGAACGGGCTTGGCTACTATCGATTTAGCTATACGGGCAGCAACAAGGCTTACGTCGGCGTCATCGCGCAGGAGGTGGAGGCGGTGAAGCCCGATGCAGTCACGCGCGGGAGTGATGGCTATCTCAGGGTCCATTACGGCAGGCTCGGAATCAAATTTCGCACCTATCAAGATTGGCTCGCTGCCGGCGCACGAATCAAATGCGATCGGGGATATGACCATGACAACGCTTTTTTCGACGCGACCTGATCGGTGTTGGTCCGCGGGCCTGATCGCGGCCGCCATGCTGGTTCTGGCAATTCCGGCTGCATCGGCCCAGCAATCCTTCCAGTCGCCCGAGGATGCGGCGACGGCACTGGCTGCTGCGGCAAAATCGGGTGAAACGCGAGACTTCGTTAAGCTGCTCGGTCGTGACGCCGCTGATATCGTCGAGTCCGGAGACATGGTGGCCGATACCGATACGCGACAGCGTTTCGTCGCTGCCTATGACGCCAAGCATTCCATCAGCATGGAGGGCAACAAGAAAGCGATCCTGATGCTCGGCAAGGACGACTTCCCGTTTCCGATCCCGCTTTACCACACGAAAACGGGCTGGGAGTTTGACACGGCCGCCGGCCGCATCGAGATTCTCTATCGTCGGATTGGACGCAACGAGCTCGACGCGATCCAGACCTCTCTCGCCTATGTCGACGCGCAGAATGAATATGCCGACAAGGACCGCGGCGCGGGGCCGGGAGTCTATGCGCAGCGCACTGTCTCCGGCCCTGGCAAGAAGGATGGCCTCTACTGGCCGTCGGATGGTGACCAGAGTCCGTTGGGTGAACTTGCCGCGCAGGCGTCGGCAGAAGGCTACAAGGTCGGCAGCGGCGAGCCGCAGCCTTACCACGGCTATTACTTTCGCATCCTGACGAAACAGGGGCCATACGCTCCCGGCGGCGAACTGGACTATGTCGTCAATGGCAAGATGATCGGCGGTTTCGCGCTCATCGCTTACCCCGCCGAATACGGCAATTCCGGCGTCATGACCTTCGAGGTCAATCACGCCGGCACGGTTTATCAAAAGGATCTGGGCGAGCTGACTGAGGCCATCGCGAAGCGCATGAAGTCGTTCGACCCCGATCAAACCTGGAAGAGGGTAGAGGTCGCAAACCCCTGAGGAATGCGCCGCTGCAGGAAAGATCATTGTATGAACAAGTATGCCATCAGGCTCGTTTTACTGGCGCTGTTTGTATTGACCATATTCGCTCCGACGGCCGACGCCAAAACGGGCTCTGTTCGCGTCGTCTTCACGAAGGCTGCGCTTGTTGCGGGAGGCGGCGTCGGACGCGGCGTATTGACCTATGATGGGCGGGAACACCGATTCCGGGTCTATGGCGTCAGCATCGGCGTCACGATCGGAGTTTCGGTCGCAAAGCTGGCCGGACGCGCAGCATATTTGGATCAATTGAGCGACTTCGAGGGTACCTATTCATCCGTCGGTGTCGGCGGCGCGCTGGTGGGTGGCGGCGGCGGCGTGCAGCTCAAGAATGAAAAAGGCGTCATCATCACGCTGCATGGCGTGAGGGCAGGGCTGGAATTTGCTGCGAACCTGAGCGGCATCCGGATTGCGTTTGAGTAGACACAACTCAGTCTGACCACGAGACGCATCTCTTTACGCGTACACAGTGCCCTGCAGCCGGGACAGGAGGCTGACAAATCGCATGCTTTGGATTCGCTCAACCACAGCAGGGCTTTTCGATCTGAGACCCGTCGGTAAAGACCGCGCAAACCAAGCCTGACATAGATCAACGCTTGTACTCGCGCTGCTTCCAGTCTGGAACAAACAAACTCTGCGATGGGAGAGACGTCATGGAGAGCAGCGCAGATCTGAGAAGGAATCCGGGGAAGGCGATTTCTGGAGAGGTTTCCGACCGGGCGATGGTGTATGTCGATCAAGGTTCGCGATTTTATCGTCCGCAATGTCACGCCTTATGCAGGCGATGAGAAATTCCTAGCTGGCTCTACGCCGCGCACGAAGGCCGTGTGGGCGAAGCTGCAGCCTTTTGCGGAAGAGAGAAAGAAGGGCGTGCTTGCGGTCGACGCGAAGCATCCCTCGACATTGTTGGCGCACCAGGCCTAACCTGGGGCAATTTTCCAGCTAATCTGGTTCCGGTTACTGCCGGAAACATCATCGGTGGATCGCTGATGGTCGCGGCGGTTTACTGGTTCGTCTATCTCCGGAAAAAGCCGAACGAGAACTGATTGAAAACCATACCGGTACTCGATAAAAGGCGTTAGAAGTGGGCGCCGAGATTGGCGCACAACTCCGAGAGGCGGGACGACGCCAACTGTTTCATGACCATGAGACCGATCGCCAAATTCTGTCTCGTTGCGATCGCCTATTCCTTGAGCGTGCTGAACGCCGGTGCGGCCGAGCACAGGCGCGTCATGATCCTTCATTCGGTGGGACGCGAGTTCAGGCCGTGGAATGAATATGCGAAGGACATCCGCGCCGAATTGGATCGCCAATCACCTTGGCCGCTCGATGTACAGGAGCACTCCCTGATCGCCGCCCGCCCGGACGATCAGAATTCGGAGGCACCATTTGTCGAATACCTAAGCGCGTTGTACGGCAAGCGCCCGCCGGATTTGATCATCAGCGTTGGGGCGCCGTCGGCTGGCTTCATCCAGCGGCACCGACGTGAACTGTTTTCGACTACACCGATGCTTTTCACGGTGGTGGAACAGCGTCGCGTTCTGGCTTCCGACCTGACCGAGTACGACACCGTTGTCGCCGTGAGGCACGACTTTCGTGTCCTGTTCGAAAGCTTCCTGCGCATATCCCCCGACACGAAAATCGTGGCGATCGTGAATGGCGACTCGCCAAACGAACGTTTCTGGCAAGGCGAGATGCGCCGGGAGTTACAGCCGCTGGAAGGCCGCATCGAAATCCGATGGTTTGACAAGCTGTCCTACGAAGATCTGTTGAAGCAGACGGCGGCGCTGCCGCCTCATTCCGCGATCTTCTGGTACCAAATGATTGCCGACGGGGCGGGGATCGCGCACGAGGGGGACAGAGCCCTTCAAAGGCTTTATGCCACCGCCAACGCGCCGATCTTCAGCCATGACGACGCATTCTTCGGTCGCGAAATTGTCGGCGGTCCCATGCACTCCGCGCTGGCGGGCAGCAAACGAGCTGTTGCGGTCGCAATGCGTATTCTGGGCGGCGAAAAGCCTGGGACCATCAAGACGCGGCCTAGCGATTTCGCGCCGGCCAAATATGATTGGCGCGAACTGCACCGCTGGAACATCAGCGAGCGCCTCTTGCCGCCTGGCGCCGAGGTCGACTTCCGCGTGCCTTCGACCTGGGAGAGCTATCGTTGGCAGATTATCCTCATCTGCGCGGTGGTCCTGGTGCAAACGTTGCTAATTTCACTTCTTCTCCATGAGCGCGGACGACGATCTTTCGCCGAGGTGCAATCCCGGCAGCGCATGTCTGAACTTGCTCACGTCAATCGGTTTTCCACGGCGGGTGAACTCACCGCAACGATCGCGCACGAGATCAATCAGCCGCTCGGCGCTATTCGGGTCAACATCGAAACCGCGGAATTGATGGTCAAATCTCCGTCCCCCGATCTGCAAGAAATCGGGGAAATCCTCGCTGATATTCGCCGCGACGACCAGCGCGCCAGCGAAGTCATCGGCCGATTGCGGAGCCTGCTGACGAAGGCGCCATTTGAGCTCAAGCCTATCGATCTCAACGAAGTTGCCCGCGAGACCATCCAGTTTCTTTCGGCGTTGGCGATCGCGCGGGAAGTTAACCTGACCAGTTCCATTGCGCCGACGCCAGTTCCTATCCGAGGCGACCTGGTTCAAGTTCAACAGGTCATCCTAAATCTGATCGTTAATGCTATGGATGCGATGTCAGGCATGCCGGTCGCTGAACGCAGGATTGTGGTCTCGACCGCGCGCGACGGCAATTCTGGGGATATCTTTGTATCGGATGCCGGTCCCGGCATTCCCGTCGACAAACTCAAAGAGGTATTCGAGCCGTTTTTCACGACAAAGCCCCAAGGCATGGGTATGGGCTTGTCGATTGCGCGAACCATTGTCGAGGCTCACGGCGGGCAGCTATCCGCAGAGAACCAGGCGGGACGCGGCGTGGCATTTCGTATCAGACTGCCACTGGCGGCGCTGCCGAAATGACTGTTTCTGGGACCCCTTGCGAACACTAGCCCTTCGGCACAACGGCTATGTTATGTACATTCCTTCAAAGAGGCGCTCACGGCCGGTTGTCGCTCTGTGCAGCCTCGCGGAAGCGAGCGGATTCGATACGTTGTGGCGCGAAAGCTTGGGCAGTTTTGCTCTGACTGCATCGGCTATAGTTCGCCAACACAATGCGACAGGGCAGCAATCTTTGCAGCATTGGAGCGAACAGCCGTCGCCTGGTGCGATCAGCAGGCTGCGCGGCCGAGAGATGGGACTGCCTAAAATCGTACCGATGAGCAGTCTATCCGCGCGCTTCTTCACTCATCCGCGCGGCGCGAGATCGCAATCGACGCCTCGGTCTTGTTACGGGTGCATTCAAAGTCAAGGCGGCGATAGCGCATCCTGGCAGTGTCGCCGCGCAGCAGCCCCATCCGCTTGATGCAGCGCGTGGCGCCGGTCAGGGTATTGTCCTTGGGCACGGTAAATATGATAGCGGCCGCGCTGCCGACGCGGTCGAGGAAGGCGGGTGTCGGATTCCGGCCGTGCGCCTTGGCATACAGTTCATTCTTGAAGTTGCGGCCGGAACAGCCCAGCGAGAGTTCGCTGGCTTGCGGATGTGACAGATAGATAGTGTTCGCGGCGGTGATGCCGACCTTGAGGCCGTCGATGTGGCTCTTGAGCTGGTTGGCGATGTCGTCGCAGCGGTGGTCGGCGCGCGCCGGCGAGGCGCCAAGCGCGATCAGCCCTGCGACGGTCAGCAGCGCAAACGCGGCGGATATCGAGTGTGCATGCAGGTTTTTTGTCATGAATACCCGTGCGGCATTGAAGCCTGCGCGCGGTGTTTGTGCAAGGTCGCACCATAACGGCGGAGCGTTGATTGCGTGAACTAGGCAAGCCTATTTGCAAGGTCTCCGTCAGCAGCCTCATTGCCAATGGTTAGCGGCTCTCGGGTAGCGAATTAGTCGCATCAATGGCGTGAAGCAGACCAGCGTCGTGCTCCTTGATCGATGTGCAGGGGCGGATCAGCAAGGTCGGCGATCCGGATGTGCGCCGCGCGCTGTACGAGGCGGCCTCCGCACTGCTCACCCGCTTTAAGCGCAAGGACAAGGTCAAGAGAGCTGGCGCCAGGCACTGGCCAAGCGCTTCTGTCACCGCAAGGCGACCGTCGCGGTGACGCGCAAACTGGCGGTGATCATGCATGCGATGTGGGTTGACGGCACGTTTTACTGTGGCGATCCGGCGGCGCGCGCAGCGGATGTGTGCGCGCGCCGCCGTCAAGGACCGCAAGTTACTGGGAGCCTATCATGACCTGTGACGCCAGCTGAGCGAATGATCGACACTGTGCTTGCAGCTTTTGAACGACGGAGCTCCGCGTGAGCGGATGAGAACTGGCGCAGACCAAGAACGACGGAACGCACACTATCTTGCCCGTGGCCGCGCGCTTCACAAGCGAAGTGGACCACGCCGGAGTGCCTTTGAAGTCGTTCCGTCATACCGATGGAAAATGCGTCGCGACGGATCCAGTGCTGCAGCGATGCACCACCATCGCCCCGTCGACGAGCGCGGAACAGTGCACGGCGTACCAAGATTCTCGTCTCGCGTGGAAGGCTGTTGCAGGGTGGATCAGAGTGGGTTGTCTTAGCAGAGAGGAGCGACGAAGATGGATGAAATATCAAAAGATTCCCGACCGATTAAGAGGGCAAGATAAAGCGGATCTTCGATCCGCGCGCCCTGCGGTCGTAAAGGGTTTGTCTGCACATTGGTTTTTGCACCTTGCGGTGGCGTCTGGACGGCACTGTGAAAAGGTGTGCAGGTGCCGCCCTCCGAACTTTCCTGATGGATTTCAATCGTCCGAGCGACGGCGCTCGCAATGTGCGTCGATGAAGAGTCCCGCTGTCTGTTCGCCATCATGCGCGTTGATGCGATCTGACGCGACCAATGCTCGGCAGCTCTTGTACGAGCGCGTTCCGACGTCAATCGTCGCGTCATGGTAAGGGATGAGAGCGAGAATTTTCGGGTCAGGCCAGGGCGGTCCCGCAGTCGTGGAGCGCGCCCGAATCCGCGCACCCAGCCGTTTTTGAAACAGGTCGAGTTCGCGGTTCGGAAAGCAGGCGGCGATCCGCGCCAGATAGGTGTCGGATCAAGATCGGGCGGCACCCGGGAAGGAGGGAGAACAGGTCGCTTCAACGCGCGCGGCCGGGGTGCGAAAGTCGTTGCCTCGTTTCCTCGGGCGGGCGGAAACGGAGGGTGGCAAAGGGATTCCTCAGGGCGCTTTCGCTCGCGTCGTGTGGTGATCAAGGCAAGAGTAGTCCGGCTCAATCCGCAGCGGAGGGGTGCGGGTAGGCCCAAGATGCGCCGGGTCGTTAGCAGAGTCATGGACGCCCATCTTCGCTATCTCGAACGGGATGGGGTCACGCGGGACGGCGAGCGGGGCAAGGCCTATTCCGCTTTCGAGAACGAGGCCGACGGCAAAGCTTTCGTGGAGCGCGGCCGAGGTGATCGCCATCAGTTTCGCGTCATCGTGGCGCCGGACGATTCTGCCGAGATGGCTGACCTTCGCGGGTTCACCCGCGACCTCATGCGCCAGATGGAATTGGATCTGGCTACCCGCCTCGACTGGATCGCGGTCGACCATCACAACACCGGCCATCCTCACACCCACATCATCGTCCGCGGCGTGCTCGATGACGGCCGCACCCTCAATATCGCTGGCGACTATATCGGCCATGGCATCCGCCATCGGGCCAGCGAATTGGTCACCCGGGAATTGGGCCACCAGAGCGAGATCGAGCTTCAGACAAAGCTGCAGAACGAGGTCGAAGCCGAGCGCGTGACGAGGCTCGATAAGCTACTCTTGACCGAGCAGCAGGAGCAGGGCGTGATCGATCTGCGGCCAGGGGAAGGTGCGACCTTCCTCGTGCGTGAGAACCGTAACCTCATGATCGGCCGGGTAAGGCACCTGGAGCGCTACGGAGTGGCCACCGAGATTGAGCCGGGACGATGGGCCCTTTCCGAGCGGGCCGAGCAAGTCCTGAAGGATATGGACCACCGCAATGAGGTCATCAACTCTATCCACCGGGCCCTCACCAAGAATGGTCTCGCCGAGGAGCGTGGTACCGGCCAATTCGCCCTTCACGGCGAAGGCTCAGGCCAGAAGATCATCGGCCGCGTCCTGGCCAAGGGCTTGGCCGGAGACGAGATGGGCGAGCGGGTCTATCTGGTCGTCGACGGCATCGATGGCCGCGTTCATCACATCGAGTTCAAGGACCCGAACAGGATCGAAGAGGTGGGGCGGGACATCATCGTGGAAGCCGCTCCTGTTGTCTCGGGTCCAAGACCGGCTGACCGCAACATCGCTGCCAACGCGGCCGACGGCGATGGCATCTACCGGCCGAGCCGGCACCTGGAGCATATCCATGACAACTTCGAACGCCAGGGCAAGGACCCCGAGGCTTATGTGCGCTCCCATGTCCGTCGCCTGGAGGCGCTGCGCCGGGCTGGTCATGTCGAACGGATCGATGCCGATAATTGGAAGGTCCCGAAGAACATCGTCGAGCGTGGGCAGGCCTATGACCTCAGCCAAGGCGGTGACGGGCTGAGGATACGGACGCTCTCGGTCATCAGCCTCGACCGGCAGATTGCCAGCGACAGCGCGACCTGGCTCGACCGACAGATTGTTGCTGGCGACCGCTCGGAAATCAGGGACAGCGGTTTTGGTCGGGAGGTCAACAAGGCTATCAGTCGTCGGGCACAGCGGCTTGTGGAGATGGGCCTTGCGACGGCCAAGGATGGCAAGGCCCACGTTCCTGTCCACACCGTGGCGACGCTTGAGCGACAGGAGGTCGATCGCGCGGGCCAGCAAATGGCGGCAGATCGCGGCCTAGCCTTTGTGCCAGCCAGCGCTGGCGAGTACGTTAATGGCCGCCTAGCCGGCGTCGCCAGCCTCGTCAGCGGACGCTTCGCCATGATCGAGAACGGGCTCGGCTTCCAACTCGTGCCCTGGCAACCCCTCCTCGAGAAGCGCATCGGCCAGCACATCACCGGCCTCCAGCGCGAGGATGGCGGCATCGAGTGGAGTTTTGGCAGAAAGCGCGGACTGGAGTTGTAAGTCGCTCGCAGACCTCATCCGCTTGGGGTGATTGGGCCGGACCGGCAGAGGCCCTCCGCGCGGTTAAGGCTTGGTGGAAATCTGGGTTCCTTTCGAACGGAGTACTCGGCTTTTGGACAAATCTGCCCGCGCGTTGTTCCTCTGTTCGGCCAAACGCGGGTCGTTCCTCCTTCCCGGTCAGCCTCCGCGGAGCGCGCGGTCAATGATTGCGGAAGCAACCGCAATTCGGCGCTAAAGGTATCATCGAAGGCGTAGCTCAAGCCGCCATCGTGCGGTGTCTCCTCGCAACCGATCGTGAAAAAAATCTGTAGCCGCCGTTGATGTCCCGAAGTCTTCGAACGGCTGCTGATGCGCGCTGCTGTACGCGACAGTCCTCGGATGCTCGCATTGACGTTGTTGATCGCACGGCCAACTCTCGGCCTGTCGCGTGTTGTGCGAGCAGGAGAGTTTATGAAGAGCAACCGACGAGAGAACGACGGAGGAGGACAGTCGCAGTTGACTCCATCCACTTCGGAAGCCCGAGAACCGAAGACGATTCCGTTCGCCCAGCGGCTCACCTGCACGATTAGCGAAGCATGCCAAGTGACCGGCTTGGGACGCACGAAGCTCTACGAACTGATAGGAGCTGGACATCTTCTTACAACAACCGTCGGACGCCGGCGACTGGTAATGGTGCGCTCACTTCTGTCGCTCCTGGAGACGAACATATCGAGGTGAAGCGAGTGCGACTTAAGTGCGACCAACTCCACTTTTTGACGAAGCTTTAGCAGCGCGGATCGTGCCGCTCCTCGCGCAATTCAGACGACGTCATAAGCCGTGTTGGGATCGTTGCCGGGGTTGGGGCGAAACTTGCTTACGCCGCCTTCATCGGAAACACGTTCGCCGCCCGCATCCCGTCGATGCGATCGGCCCAGAACTGCATCAATTCGATGCGCTCCGGTAAACGGTCATCGCGGTCGTAAACCGCGCGGGTCGAGGCATCGAGACGGTCTTGCTGCATCTCAACCAGTTCGGGCTCGAAGCGGCGACGGCCATTGACCCGCTCGCGATTGAGCATGGTCGAGGCGGTGGAACGGAACCCATGGGCGCAATGAATGCCTTTGTAGCCGAATCCATGCAGCGCATAGTTCAAGGTGTTCTCGCTGATCGTGCGACTACCGCCACGCCCGGGGAAAAGATATTCGCCGTTGCCCGTGATCTTGTGCAGTTCGCGCAACAGCGCGACCGCTTGGCGCGAAAGCGGGACGATATGGTCATCCTCGGATTTACCCGCTTCCGCCCGCTCCGTCGCCATCTTCAAGCCGTCGAAGGGGACCAGCCACATCGGGCCCTTCAGATTGAAGTGCGCCCATTTGGCGGAGGCGATGGTACCTGGGCGCACGAAGGTTAGAGCGAGCAACTCGAGCGCGTAGCCGACCAGATTGTCGCCGCGCCCCTCATAAAGGTCGATCTTGCGAAGGAGTTGGCCGAACTTGACGGGATCAATGATCGCCGGGCGATGCTTTTCTTTGTGTTTGGCGAAGCCCGCCTCGAAATCGACGTCGGCGAACGGCGACGGGCGATCCTTGGGCCATTCGCCATGCGCCTTCGCAAACTTGAAGATGTTGCGCGCGGTCGAATGCAGGCGGATGCGGGTCGGATGGTTGGCGACTTTCAATAGCGGCAACAGGTGGAGCGCGTAATCGACTTCAACGATCGGCACCTTGCCGAATCCGTCCGCGGTTTCCTTGCCTTCACTCAGGTAGCCGACCATCCGCGCATCCCGCGCGTACGTCTTGCTGACTTTCTTCAGTTGTTCGGGGTCTTTATCGTTGTGCTTGGGCGGAATGCGGGTCTTGAGCCAATCGTCCGCGACTTCGCCGAAAAGGCGCGACGTACTCGCTTCTTGAGTCGGTGCCTTCTCGGCCTTGCGCTTCTCCGATGGATTGATGCCCTGCTTGAGCAGCCGGCGCATGTCGATTGCCTTGTCGCGGGCTTGGGTAAGACTGACTTTCCTGCCTTCCGCTGCGGTATAGACGCCGAGCGAGATCGTTTGTTGCTTGCCCTCAAATCGATAGTCGAAGCGCCACCACTTCGAGCCTTTCGGTATGACAACCAGATAGAGTCCGTCACCGTCGCTAAGCTTGAACCGCTTCGTCTTCGGCTTGGCCCCCTTGATCGCCTTGTCGGTCAGTTTCCCCACAACAATGTCCCCGTGCTGCTGGTAATTCGCGTGCTGGTAATTGGTCGTCATTGTGCCGGTAACGGGCAAAATTACCAGCGCCTCTTACCAGCAGCGAGCAGCGGCTGGAGGCGGACAGCTGCGCTCGCCAGCGGTGGCCAGCAGAGCAAGTGGCTACGATTTCTAGTGGTTCTTCAAAACCTTGGCGGCTATCGGCGGCTTCTGGCGAATAGCGGCGAAGAAGGTGTCTGGCTCCCCGGGCTGGATTCGAACCAGCGACCATTCGATTAACAGTCGAATGCTCTACCGCTGAGCTACCGAGGAATAGGCGAAACGGATGTTCGCAAGCGGGCAGCGTATAACAAAGGCCCTCGCGCTTGCATAGGACCAATTCGGCGCGCGCCGGCGGCCTCCGGCCGGCGGCGGAAACGCTATATAAGGCAGCGGTTTGCCATTGCCTGTTGATGCTGCACCGGCGGTTCCACCGGAAGAGCCGCGCAACTGGCCGATCACTTGCCTGTGCGCAGTGCGGACGCCAAATCGACTTATTTGCCACGAAGGTTCGGTGGCGCCGGGTTTTTACGGAGGCGATTCGATGCAAGACACCACGCAGGCCAAACTCGTCAGGCCGGTGCCCTCGATCATTCCCGCCGATGTCCCCGCGCTGAGCGACGACGAATGCCTGGCGCGTTTGGCGCAAGCCGTCGAGGTGCACGATTTCGCTCAATTGGACGAGGTCGCGCAGCTGATCGGGCGGCTCATGGTGACCATCGAATAGCCGGGAATTTCCGCGAAGGGCTGGGCGTCGCAGGACAGCGCGGCAGATCGGCTGCGCGAGCCGATCGCTGTGTTGCGTTTTTATTGGCCTTGTATCAATGATGCCGCGATTTCTCCTTCCCGCGGCTATCAGCCGCCCGGCCTTCGGGGTTCACCAATGTCCGGCTTCTCAATTGCACGCCAGAAAATGGTCGATGGCCAGGTACGCACCAGCGACGTGACAGACCCCAGGATCATCGACGCGATGCTCGCAGTGCCGCGCGAGGCGTTTGTTCCGCCGAAACAACAGCCGCTCGCTTATCTCGATCTCGATCTCGCGGTCAGCGACGGTGGCACGGCCAAGCGTTTCCTGATCAAGCCAGCGGTGACAGCGAAACTGCTACAGGCAGCCCGAATCGGGGATGCCGACCAGGTCCTGGTGGTGGGCTGCGCGACCGGCTATGTCGCGGCGCTGGTTGCCCGCCTTGCGGCGCGGGTGACGGCGACCGAATGCGATTCGGCGCTGGCCGAACGGGCCAAGGGTATTTTGAGCCAGCTCGGGGTCGGCAATGTGGTCGTGAAAGCCGCGGCGGCTGCCGATGGCGACCCGGCCAATGCGCCCTATGATGTGATCGTCCTCAATGGCGCGACCGAGGTGGCGCCAGGCGGGCTCTACCGGCAGCTCAAAGAGGGCGGGCGGCTGGTCGGAGTCTTTGCGTTGAGCATGCCGGCACGGGCCACCATCGTGACGCGCTCCCACGGTGATTTCGGAAATCGGGCGCTTTTCGACGCCACTGCCCCGGTCTTGCCGGGGCTGGAACGCCTTCCAGCCTTCGTTTTTTAACCGTTCGGCCTTAGGATCGCTGTTAAAATACCGTTCTGAATCAGAAGTGTGGCAGGGAAGCTGCACGTGAAGAGTTTCCACCGCCAAGAGCAATCCGGTGGTTCCGTTGCTCTTGTGCGCGTCCTATGTTGCGGCGGGGCACTGACTCAAAGTGAGGCGGGACCCGGTTCCTATACTCGAGCCGGTGACGAAAACGAATGGAATACCAGGAATGTATGGGGTGAAGGCATTCACCGGAGCAGCGGCTGCGGTCCTTCTAATCGCTTGTGCGGGTCCGACGCCTGTGCTGGCGGATACGATCGAGGCTGCATTGGTGCGGGCCTATCAGAACAATCCGCAGCTCAACGCGCAGCGCGCCTCGGTGCGGTCCACCGACGAAAACGTGCCGCAGGCGCTCTCCGGCTATCGCCCCAAGGTCGCGCTCACGGCCTCTGCCGGCTATCAGTATACCGACACCAACCTGACGTCCGGCGGTTCGCCGACCGCGATCGTGCGAACCGAAGTCCACGGCGCTAACGCACCGCGCGCCGCCGGCCTCACGGTTACGCAGACCCTTTACAACGGCAATCAGACCGCCAACAAGACCCGCGCGGCGGAGAGCCAGGTCTCGGGTGCGCGCGAGGGATTGCGTGTGCTCGATGAGGCGGTGCTGTTGTCGGCCGCAACCATCTACATGGACTATTTGCGCGATTCCGCCATCGTCGAGGTGCAGAAAAGCAACGTCCGCGTTCTCGAACAGACGCTGAAGCAGACCCGCGATCGCTTCAACGTCGGTGAGGTTACCCGCACCGACGTTGCCCAGTCGGAAGCCCAGCTTGCCGCAGGCAAGACCCAGGAACTTACCGCCGAATCCAACCTGACCACGACGCGCTCGAATTTCCGCCGCATCATCGGCAACGAGCCGGTGGCGCTCGCCCCGGGCTCGCCGGTCGATCGCTTCTTGCCGGCCACATTGCCGGCCGCGATCGAGCTCAGCCTCATTGAAAACCCGAACGTGACGGCGGCGATGTACGGTATCGACGTCAACTTTCTGCAGGTCAAGGTGAACGAAGGCGCGCTGCTGCCGACGGTCACCTTGCAGGCGTCGGTGCAGCAATCCTATGAGCAGCAGATGACGATCTTCCGGACGTTCGGCGCGTCCGCGATCGCGCAGATTTCGGCGCCGATCTACCAGGGCGGCGCCGAGTACTCGCTGATCCGCCAGTCCAAGGAAAACCTGGCGCAGCAGCGTCTCAATCTCGAGCAGGTGCGCGACCAGACCCGCGCCAACACGGTCACTGCGTGGGGCCAACTGGTGGCCGGCAAGGCGCAGGTGGCGTCGGCGCAGGCGCAGGTGACCGCGTCCGAGATCGCGCTCAACGGCGTGCGCGAGGAGGCCAAGGCCGGACAGCGCACCACGCTCGACGTGTTGAATGCCCAGCAGGCGCTGGTGAATGCGCGGGTCGCGCTGGTCACGGCGCAGCACGATCGCGTGGTGGCGTCCTATTCGGTGTTGAGCGCGGTCGGAAGGTTGTCGCCGCAGGTGCTCAATCTGTCCACCACCAGCTATGATCCCAGCGTGCACTACCAGCAGGTTCGCGATAGCTGGTACGGCGTTCGCACGCCGGACGGCCGCTGATCGTATCTCATCACAAGCATGCAGTGCCTCTGAGCTCCATTGCTTGCAATCGTTTGCGGCCATGACGTAGCCTGCCGCGAGGCAACCGGGCGATTCGCGCCGTTTCTCGCGTCAATGGGCTGTGCGCTTGGGTGCCTCAAGCTGGGGGAGAACCGTGCGATGATTCGCCCGGCGCTTGATCTGGGGACAAGTCAGGCTTGTGCGATGAAAATGCCAGCCTGTGCAGCCGGGACCGGCGAATCCCCTCGTGCTTGGTGTAAATTAGCACGTTGATGATGTGGAGTCGGAGATGACGCAGCCTGCAAAGGTCCAGGAACCCTCGATGGAGGAGATTCTGGCGTCGATCCGGCGCATCATCGCCGACGACGAGGCAAAGCCGCCGGCAGAAAAGCCCGCGAGCCCCGCCGCGTCGGTAGCGCCAGCGAAATCGGAAAAGCCTGCGGCAGCGCCGCCGGCGGCCAAACCGTCGGTGATGAGCAATGTCCCGCCTTCGGCGATATCAGCAGCCGTCACTGCTGCGGCAAAAGTGGCTGCGCCACCGCGTCCCGCGCCACCGCGTCCTGCGCCGCCGCCAGCCGCGCCGCCACCGCCGCCAGCCGCTGCAAGCAACAGCCAGGACGACATCGATGCGCTGCTGAACGGCCTCGATGAGGCGACATCGCCGGAAGAAATACGCCCGCCGCAGCCGGACGGCGACGTGCTGGAACTGACCGATGAGATGGCTGTGCCGGCCGCCCCGCAGCCTGCGTTTCGCAAGGTGGAACCGCAGGACGATCTCGAATTCACCGAGACCGCCGCGGCCCGCGCCATCCAGCGGCAACCCCTGTTCCAACCGCCGCCGGTCTTTGAAGGTACGGCAGCTCCGCCGGCGGCGGCAATTCTATCGCGCACGACGGTATCGGCCGTTGAATCCGCGTTTAATACGCTGGCCCATACCGTGCTCAGCAACAATGCGCGGACGTTGGAAGATCTGGTCAAGGAAATGCTGCGGCCGATGCTCAAATCCTGGCTCGATGACAATCTGCCCGGGCTGGTGGAGCGTATCGTGAAGGCGGAAATCGAGCGGGTCTCGCGCGGCCGGTAACGGTCCCCGTTTAGCCATCCCGACCAGCTTTATTGTGCTTTTCCGTCGGCCTGTCGTGTTGACTTGGCGGGCGCGTGCGGCTTTGTAGCCATCTCCGAACCCCCAATCGTTCGCCATGATCGAGAAAAACTACCAGCCTGCCGATATCGAAGGCCGCATGTCCCGTCTCTGGGAGGAGGCCGGCGCGTTCAAGGCCGGGCGCCCGGAGCGGCGCGACGCGCAGCCTTTCACCATTGTGATCCCGCCGCCGAACGTGACGGGCTCACTGCATATGGGCCACGCGCTCAACAACACCTTGCAGGACATTCTCTGCCGTTTCGAGCGGATGCGCGGCCGCGACGTGCTCTGGCAGCCCGGCACCGATCACGCCGGGATTGCGACCCAGATGGTGGTCGAGCGGCAATTGACGGAACGGCAGGAACCGGGCCGGCGCGCGATGGGGCGCACCAAGTTCCTCGAACGCGTCTGGCAATGGAAGGCCGAAAGCGGCGGCGTGATCGTCAATCAGCTGAAGCGGCTGGGCGCGTCCTGCGATTGGTCGCGCGAGCGTTTTACCATGGACGAGGGCCTGTCGCGCGCGGTCGTAAAAGTTTTCGTCGAACTGCATCGCCAGGGGCTGATCTACAAAGACAAGCGGCTGGTGAACTGGGACCCCAAGCTCCTAACCGCGATCTCCGATCTCGAGGTGCAGCAGGTCGAGGTCAGGGGCAGCCTCTGGTATCTGCGCTACCCGATCGAGGGCAAGACCTTCAGCCCGGACGATCCCGCGACTTTCATCGTGGTCGCAACCACGCGCCCCGAGACAATGCTCGGCGATACCGCCGTCGCCGTGCATCCGGATGATGATCGCTACACGCATCTGATCGGCAAACACGTGATCCTGCCGCTGGTCGGACGCAGGATTCCGATCGTGGCGGATGAATATTCCGATCCCGAAAGGGGCTCGGGCGCAGTGAAAGTTACGCCAGCGCACGACTTCAACGATTTCGAGATCGGCAAGCGGCACGCCCTGCCGCAGATCAGCGTGCTCGATCAGGAAGGCAGGCTCGCGCTCGTCGGCAACGAAGATTATTTGCGCGGATTGCCAGAAGGCTCGACGCAGTTTGCGGAGGAAATGCACAGCGTCGATCGCTTCGCGGCGCGCAAGCGGATCGTGGCGCGGCTGGAAGATTTCGGCTTCCTCGAGAAGATCGAGCCGAACACGCACATGGTGCCGCATGGCGATCGTTCCGGCGTCGTCATCGAGCCATTCCTCACCGACCAGTGGTACGTCGACGCCAAGACCCTGGCACAGCCGGCGATCGCGGCGGTGCGCTCAGGGGCCGCGACGTTCGTGCCGAAGAATTGGGAAAAGACCTATTTCGAGTGGATGGAGAACATCCAGCCCTGGTGCATCTCCCGCCAGCTCTGGTGGGGCCACCAGATTCCGGCATGGTACGGGCCCGATGGCAAGGCCTTCGTGGCTGAGAGCGAAGACGAAGCCGTCGGCAACGCGCTCGGCTATTACGTCGAGCAGGAGGTCATTACGCCGGAGCAGGGGCGCGAGATGGCGCTCGATCCTTCAAAGCGCGAAGGTTTCATCACCCGCGATGAAGATGTGCTCGATACCTGGTTCTCCTCCGCATTGTGGCCGTTCTCGACGCTGGGCTGGCCCGATGAGACGCCGGAGGTCAAGCGCTACTACCCGACCAATGCGCTGGTGACCGGCTTTGACATAATCTTCTTCTGGGTCGCCCGGATGATGATGATGGGCCTGCATTTCATGAAGGAGGCGCCGTTCTCGACCATCTACATCCACCGCCTGGTTCGCGACGAGAAGGGCGCCAAGATGTCGAAGTCGAAGGGCAACGTCATCGACCCGCTTGGCGTCATCGATGACTATGGCGCCGACGCCCTGCGCTTTGCGCTGACCCGCGAGGCCGCGCAAGGCCACGACATCCGCCTTTCGCCGCATCTGGTCGAAACCAACCGCAATTTCGCGACCAAGCTCTGGAACGCCTGCCGTTTTGCGGAGATGAACGGTTGCGTGCAGCCGCCGGGGTTCGATCCGCACCAGGCCAAGCAAACATTGAACCGCTGGATCGCGCATGAGACCTCGCGGGCGACGCGCGAAGTCACCGAGGCGGTCGAAACTTATCGTTTCAACGATGCTGCGAACGCAACCTACCGTTTCGTCTGGAACGTCTACTGCGATTGGTATCTCGAACTTGCCAAGCCCGTGCTGCTGGAGGAGGAGGGGGCGGCGAAGGCTGAGACCCGCGCCATGGTGGCCTGGGCGCGCGACCAGATCCTGAAGCTGCTGCACCCCTTCATGCCCTTCATCACCGAAGAGCTCTGGGCGGTGACGGCCAAACGCGAGGGCCTGCTGGCATTGGCTGCGTGGCCGCGTAAGGCAGGCACCCTGACGCCGGAGCAACTGGCCGCGATATCGACCACAAGCCCGAGCGATGCGCTGATCTCTCCCGTGATTATCGCGCTCGATGCCGGCGAGTTCAGTGACCCCGACGCCGAAGCGGAAATCGGCTGGGTGGTCGATCTCGTCACCTCGATCCGCTCGGTGCGCGCGGAAATGAGCATTCCGCCGGCTACGCTGACGCCGCTGGTCTTGGCCAACGCGTCCGAAGAAATCACGGAGCGCGCGCCGCGCTGGAGCGACGTCATCAAGCGGATGGCCCGCCTGTCGGATATCTCCTTCGCCGACCGCACGCCGGAAGGCGCAGTGCAGCTTCTGGTGCGTGGCGAGGTCGCGGCACTGCCGTTGAAGGGGGTGATCGACCTCTCCGCTGAGCGAACTCGCCTCGACAAGGAAATCGCCAAGGCCGAAGCCGATATCAAGCGGGTCGATGCAAAACTGTCGAACGAGAAATTCGTCGCCAACGCCCCGGAAGAAATCGTCGAGGAAGAAAAAGAAAAACGCGAAGCGGCCGTTGAGCGCCGGGCCAAGATCGTCGAAGCTCTGCAGAGGTTGAAAAACGCTTCCTAAAGAGCGCTGGCGCTCCAAACGCCGGTCAGAGCGAGGTCGCGGATTGCGCGCAGGACAACCCAGTCAGACGGCGCGCCGAACGGCAGCCTATCGCGCGATCCACCAGACGCTGGAGGGCGGAACGATCTTCCATGACCCGTTTGCATCCCGGATTCTCGACGCAAGGATGCTCGCCACGCTCGATGAGATGGCGGCTGATCCATCGCTTAAGCCGATGCGGCTGTTCGTCGCTGCGCGCAGCCGGTTTTCCGAGGATGCACTTGGCGCAAGTGTCGCGCGCGGCATACGACAGGTGGTGGTGCTCGGCGCCGGCCTCGATACGTTTTCACTACGTAACCCCTTTGCCGGTCAGGGCGTTCGTGTATTCGAGGTCGATTTTCCGGCGACGCAGCAGTGGAAGCGCGAGCAGCTCAGCCAGGCCGCGCTTGCGTTGCCCGGCTGGCTCACCTTCGCGCCCGTTGACTTCGAGCGGCAAAGCATCGCCGAAGGATTGGCGCAATCAGGTTTTCGTGTTGACCAGCCTGCGTTCTTCCAGTGGCTCGGCGTTGTCCCCTATCTAACGCGGCAAGCGATTTCGGGCACGCTCGATTTTATCGCCGGCATTCCGCGGTCGGAATTCGTGTTCGACTATGCCGAGCCGTTTGAAAATTATCCACCCGATCGCCGTGCCCACATCATGGGCGTCGCCGAGAGGGCAGCGGCGCGGGGCGAACCGTGGCTGAGCCACTTCGATCCCGCCGAGCTTGCAAAGCTGCTCCACGACAAGGGCTTTGCGCTCGTCGAGGATCTCGGCGTTGCCGAACTCAGCGATCGCTACTACGGCGCGCTGAAAGCGGGCATTCCGATCGGGCCGGGCGCGCATGTTGTGCGAGCCCAGCGCTAGATCGCGGCGAACGGCTTGCTGAGAAATTTCGAACCCTGCATCCCGTAACGCCAGGGCAGGTCGGCCGCCTTGGTGATGCCGATCCGCACGCCCGAGATGATGTCCGCCTTGCCGGTACGCGCGTGCAACGCGAACGGCGGTTGATCGAGCGGCAGCTCGCTATGTGCAATCGTGATGCCGAGTGCCTCGGTCAACTTGCCCGGGCCCGAGCACAGCGATCGCTCGTCGTGCAGGCCGCGGCGGCGGCGCATCGCGGCAATGCCGTGGGTTGGCTCAAGCGCACGGATCAGCACGGCACTGGCCGAGCCTTCCTCCTCGCAGACGAAATTCAGGCACCAATGGATGCCGTAGGAGCGATAGACGTAAGTGAAGCCTGCGGGGCCGAACATCACCCGGTTGCGCGGTGTCGGGCCACGGAACGAGTGCGCGGCTGGATCGGTGTGATGATAGGCCTCGACCTCAACGATGAGGCCGCCGATGCCGTTGACCAGCAGCGTCGCGCCGATCAGGTCCGGCGCCACCTCATGCACACTGCGGTCTAAAAATGAACGTTTGAGCGGCTTCCCGAGGGATGGGGAAATCGGAGCGGCCGGCTTCAGCTTTTGCACCATTTTGAGCAGGAATCAGCGGCGAAAAGGCGGGAATGCTGCCTAACTGTGGCATGTTCTGCTAGGCTAAGCGAGCCGGGTTGCGGGCCGCGGCGAGACCGACTAGCTAAACACTGCAAAACCGCAAGCGGACTCGTATGGCCGTCATCATCGATACTGTCTCAATGACGCCGTTGCGCCCCCGTCATCCGGAAAAGGCGAACCGGCCGGATGCGCTGTCGCCGCCGAAGCCGGACTGGATCCGCGTGCGCGCGCCGACTACGCGCGGCTATGCCGACACGCGAAATATCGTCAAGGAAAACGGCCTCGTCACGGTGTGCGAGGAGGCGGGCTGCCCGAACATCGGCGAGTGCTGGGACAAGAAGCACGCCACCTTCATGATCATGGGCGACACCTGCACCCGCGCTTGCGCCTTCTGCAACGTCAAGACCGGTTTGCCCGGCATGCTCGATGCGTCGGAGCCCGAGCACGTCGCGGAGGCGACTTTCAAGCTCGGGCTTAGCCACATCGTCGTCACTTCGGTGGACCGCGACGACCTCGATGACGGCGGTGCCGAGCATTTCGCCCAGACCGTTCGCGCGATCCGCTCGCGCTGTCCGGCCACGACGATCGAACTTCTCACGCCCGATTTTCTGCGCAAGGACGGCGCGCTCGAGGTTGTCGTCGCGGCGAAACCGGATGTCTTCAACCACAATCTCGAGACCGTGCCCTCGCGCTATCTTAGCGTGCGCCCAGGCGCGCGCTACTTCCATTCGATCCGGCTGTTGCAGCGGGTCAAGGAGATCGACCCCACCATCTTCACCAAGTCGGGCATCATGGTGGGCCTCGGCGAGGAGCGCCATGAAGTCCTGCAGGTAATGGACGATCTGCGCTCGGCGGATGTGGATTTCCTGACCATCGGGCAATATCTGCAAGCATCATGCCGTCATGCGCTACGTGCCGCCGGATGAATTCTCAAGCCTTGAGAAGGTCGCCTATACCAAGGGATTTCTGATGGTGTCGGCGAGTCCGCTGACCCGCTCTTCGCATCACGCCGGCGATGACTTTGCCAGGCTCAAGGCGGCGCGCGCGGCGGCATCCCGCTGAGCGGGTTAGGAAATGCAGAGAGTCTCCAGCAAGCGCCAGGTCCGGCATAGCGCCAGCCAAATGTTCGATCTCGTCGCCGATGTCGAGCGTTATCCCGAATTCGTGCCGCTGTGCCAGTCGCTGAAAATCCGTCAGCGCAAGTCAAAGCCCAATGGCAGCGAGATCTTGGTGGCCGACATGACCGTGTCGTTCAAGCTGGTGCGGGAATCCTTCACCAGCGAAGTAGTGCTCGACCGTCCCAATCTGAAGATCGCGGTCAGGTATTTGCGGGGGCCGTTTTCCAATCTCGAAAATCGCTGGACGTTCGAGCCGAAGGGCGAGGGCGCCTGCGACGTCACGTTCTACCTCGCTTACGAATTCAAGAGCCGGATGCTGGCCGTGCTGATGGGCTCGATGTTCGACGCCGCGTTTGGGCGTTTTGCCGCGGCGTTCGAAAAGCGCGCGGATGCAATTTACGGGAAGCCGGCCGGCGCAGGATAACGCAGCGCCCCCAGCTGCCACAGAGCTCACGCCCGTGGCGGCCTTCGCCGCTTCACCGCGTGCCGTCGCGGCGAGCGCGCCACGCGCGCACGAAGCCGGCTTGCCGCTTCGAGGCGGGGTTTTGTGAGTGCCTGCGGTCCGCGCGCCAGCTCCATCAGCATCCGCAATGCCTCCACCACCGAGCGCTCGCGCACCGCGCTGCGGCCAATCGCGCCGAAACGATGCTCCCGATGCAGGATCCGGCCATCGCGGGCGGCGACCGCAAGATGTACCAGGCCAACGGGCTTGCCCGGTGTGGCGCCGCCGGGGCCGGCAATGCCGGTGATGGAGACGGCGAGATCGACGCCGGCCCGCTCCAGCGCGCCGACCGCCATCTGGGTCGCGGTTTCCTTGCTGACCGCGCCGAAGGTCGCAAGCGTCGTCGCGTTGACGCCCAACATCGCCCGCTTGGCCTCGTTGGAATAGGTGATGAATCCGCGGTCGATAACGTCGGAGGAGCCTGGAATATCCGTGAGCGCCCCGGCGACGAGGCCGCCGGTACACGATTCTGCGGTCGCGATCGTCAGCTTCCGCATCCGGCAAAGATCGAGCAGCGAGCGGGCGAGGGCGCGGGCGTCGCTGCCGCTCATGGCTCATGCGCTCCAATCTTTGTCCTGCCAAGGCAGGCGGATGGTGGCGCCGGCGGTCGCGGCGATGCCTTCCTCGCGGCCGGTGAAGCCGAGCCCTTCGCTGGTGGTGGCTTTGACCGCCACGCGCGAGATGTCTAGTCCGGTAATCTCGGCTATCCGTGCGCGCATGGTGTCGCGCAACGGTCCGATCTTCGGGCGTTCGCAGATCAGCGTCACCTCAAGATTGGCGATGCGGCCGCCGCGGGCACTCAGGCGATCCACCGCGTATTTGAGGAAGCGGTCGGAGGATGCTCCTTTCCATTGCGGGTCGCTCGGCGGAAAATGCGAGCCGATATCGCCGTCGGCCAGCGCGCCGAGGATGGCGTCGACCAGCGCATGCAGGCCGACATCGCCGTCGGAATGCGCGAGAAAGCCGCGTGTATGCGGCACGCGAACGCCGCAAATCATCACATGATCGCCCGCGCCAAAGGCGTGGACGTCGTAGCCGGTGCCGGTCCTGATATCGCCAAGCATGGCGCCGAGCCGGGCTTCCTCACGGACAAAGTCTTCTGGCGTCGTTAATTTCATGTTGGCAACATCGCCTTCAAATGTCGCCACCGTCAATCCCGCCCATTCTGCAAGCGCCGCATCGTCGGTGAAATCGCCTCTCGCCTCGCGCGCCGCGCGGCGGTGGGCCTCGAGGATAGCACCGAAGCGGAATGCCTGCGGCGTTTGCGCGATGCGCAGCCGCGCCCGTTCCGGCGTGGCCTCGACATCGCCGTTCGCGCCGATCAGCTTGATAGTATCGGTAACCGCGATCGCCGGGATCGCCGCGCCAGTGCGGCCGGCAGCTTCGATCGCTCGCGAAATCAGTGCCGGTGAGACAAAGGGCCGGGCCGCATCGTGGATCAGAACGACATCAGGCTTCTGCGCCGCAAGCGCTTCAAGTCCGGCATGCACCGAGGCCTGGCGGGTCGCCCCGCCCTTGGCCGGCGGCTCGTGACGCAAGCCGCTGGCGGCCGTGTTGAACATCGCGGTGTCATCGGGATTGAGCACCGGCTGCACGGCAAAGATTTGCGGATGGCGGCAGAATGGCTCCATGGCGCGGAACATCACGCTCTGTCCGCCGATCGAACGGTATTGTTTCGGTTCTCCCGCGCCGGCGCGCAACCCGCGCCCGGCTGCGACAAGGATGGCTGCGGTCCGTTCAGATTTCGCCATGGGACTCAAATTGCGGGGTGAAAGCAGTGGATAAACGGTCGGTTGAGCACTGCCCTTATCACGCTGTCGCCGAGAGAACAGCGCGGCAAGTGTGGGAAAAGCAGTTTTTGCTGCAGTGCACTTGCAAGATTATAGGAATTGTCTAAAGTGTAGGCATGCAACTTGACTGCACAAGAATTGTGCGCAAAATGAATATTCGCAGGTGCGATGCGGCGCCTGCCAGGAAAACGAGAAGCCCGTGACCGGCTCGGCCAATAGCAGCTCTAAGCCATTGAAAATAGGCGATATTCGGATCGCCAATCGGGTCCTTCTCGCGCCGATGTCCGGCGTTACCGACGCACCTTTCCGACGTCTGGCAGCGGCGCTTGGGGCGGGACTCGTGGTCTCCGAGATGACCGCCAGCGACGATCTCGCCAGAGGTCGCCCAATGTCGCGGCTGCGCGCTGAGGCCGCTGGAATTGGCCCCCATGTGGTTCAGCTCGCGGGCTGCGAGGCCGGTTGGATGGCCGAAGGCGCGCGAATCGCCGAGGCCGGCGGCGCCGACATTATCGATATCAATATGGGTTGTCCGGCGCGCCATGTGACGGGCGGTCAATCCGGCTCGGCCTTGATGCGCGATCTCGATCACGCGGTGCGATTGATCGAGGCCACGATATCGGCGGTCAAAGTGCCCGTGACACTGAAGATGCGGCTCGGCTGGGATGAGCGCTCGCACAACGCGGGCGAACTGGCGCGCCGCGCGGAGGCGGCCGGCGTGCAGATGATTACCGTGCATGGCCGCACCCGTTGTCAGTTCTACAAGGGCGAGGCCGATTGGGGCGCAGTGCGGGCGGTCAAGCAAGCTGTTCGAATTCCGCTGGTCGTGAATGGCGACATCACCTCGTTCGAAACCGCCATTGCCGCGCTCGAAATGTCTGATGCCGACGCGGTGATGATCGGCCGCGGCGCGCAGGGCCAACCCTGGTTGCCAGGCCAGATCGGGCGCCGGCTTGAGAGCGGCGTGGCGGAGGCGGTCCCGTCGCTGGGCCAGCAGCTCGATCATATCCGCGAGCTCTATGCCGAGGTGTGCCGTCATTATGGACTGCGCATCGGGCTTCGTCATGCGCGCAAGCATCTTTCCTGGGCGCTGGAAATCGCGGCCCGATGTAGCGAGGCGCCGGCGCAAAAGCTGAAAGCCTGGCGCGGGAGGATACTGACATCGGAGGATCCTCATCGCGTGGATCGATCCCTCAAGGACGCGTTCGACGACTTTGCATGGAGCGCTGCCGCATGACGTCGTCAGCAGAACATCGCCGGGTGGTGCCGTCGGACGGCGAGGCCATCCTCAATGCCTTGCCCAACCCGGTGCTGTTGATCGCTCCCGACGGCAAGATCGTCGACGCCAACATCGCCGCGGAATCGTTCTTCGAGATTTCCACGCAGTTCCTGCAACGGCAGTCGTTAAAGGAACTGGTGCCGTTCGGCAGTCCGCTATTGACACTGATCGATCAGGTGCGCGCGACCGGCTCCCCTGTCAACGAATACAAGGTCGATCTCGGCACGCCGCGGATAGGTGGCGATCGCCAGGTCGATCTTCATGTCGCTCCTCTTACCGAGAGGCCAGGCCACATCGTGGTGATGCTGCAGGAACGCACCATCGCCGACAAGATGGACCGGCAATTGACCCATCGCAGCGCGGCGCGAAGTGTGATCGCGCTGGCCGCCATGCTGGCCCACGAGATCAAAAATCCGCTGTCCGGTATCCGTGGCGCGGCCCAACTATTGGAGCAGCAGGCCTCCTCAGAGGACCGCATGCTGACGCGATTGATCTGCGATGAGGCCGATCGCATCGTCACGCTGGTCGATCGCATGGAAGTGTTCGGCGACGACCGCCCGGTGGCGCGCGGCCCGGTCAATATTCATTCGGTGCTCGACCACGTCAAGCGGCTGGCGCAATCGGGCTTTGCCCGCAACATTCGCTTTGTCGAAGACTATGATCCGTCGCTGCCGCCGGTTCTCGCCAACCAGGACCAATTGATTCAGGTGTTCCTGAATCTGGTCAAGAACGCCGCCGAGGCGGTGGTCGATCTCGGCAGCGATGCGGAAATCCAGCTGACGACCGCGTTCCGCCCAGGCGTTCGGCTGTCGGTGCCGGGCAAGAAATCGCGAGTCTCGCTGCCGCTCGAATTCTGCGTCAAGGACAATGGCTCCGGCGTGCCGGAGGATTTGCTGCCCAACCTGTTCGATCCCTTCGTCACCACCAAGCAGACCGGCAGCGGACTGGGGCTGGCGCTGGTTGCCAAGATTGTCGGCGATCACGGCGGCATCATCGAGTGCGAGTCGCAGCCGCGTAAAACCATCTTCCGCGTGCTGCTGCCGATGTTCAACACCACCAAGCCATTCGATCAAAGCCATCGCGAGGACGTTTCGGGTACGCCGTCGCATGCCTCACAGGATGCAAGATGAGGAATGACAATGCCCGCCAGTAGCATACTTGTCGCCGATGACGACACCGCCATCCGCACGGTTCTGAACCAGGCTCTTTCGCGCGCCGGATATGAGGTGCGGCTGACCGGCAACGCGGCGACGCTGTGGCGCTGGGTGAGCCAAGGCGAGGGCGATCTCGTGATCACCGACGTGGTGATGCCGGACGAGAACGCGTTCGATCTGTTGCCGCGGATCAAGAAGATGCGCCCCAATCTGCCCGTCATCGTGATGAGCGCCCAAAACACTTTCATGACCGCGATCCGCGCTTCGGAACGCGGCGCCTACGAATATCTTCCAAAACCCTTCGACTTGAAGGAACTGATTGCGATCGTCGGCCGTGCGCTGGCGGAGCCGAAGGAACGGACCGCCACCCCAGCCGACGATTCCGAATTCGATTCGATACCGCTGGTTGGCCGATCGCCGGCGATGCAGGAAATCTACCGGGTGCTGGCGCGGCTGATGCAGACCGACCTGACGGTGATGATCTCGGGCGAGTCCGGCACCGGCAAGGAGCTGGTCGCGCGCGCCCTGCATGATTACGGCAAGCGGCGCAACGGTCCGTTTGTCGCCGTCAACATGGCGGCGATCCCGCGCGACCTCATCGAGTCCGAGCTTTTCGGCCACGAGCGCGGCGCCTTCACCGGCGCCAACACCCGCGCCTCCGGCCGCTTCGAGCAGGCCGAGGGCGGCACGCTGTTCCTCGACGAGATCGGCGACATGCCGATGGAGGCGCAGACCCGCCTGTTGCGCGTGCTGCAGCAGGGCGAATACACCACCGTCGGCGGCCGCACACCGATCAAGACCGATGTGCGGATCGTGGCCGCCAGCAACAAGGATTTGCGGATCTTGATCCAGCAGGGCCTGTTCCGCGAAGATCTGTTCTTCCGCCTCAACGTCGTGCCGCTGCGGCTGCCGCCGCTGCGCGAGCGGATCGAGGATATGCCCGACCTGGTCCGGCATTTCTTTGCGCTTGCCGAAAAAGACGGATTGCCGCCGAAGAAGCTCGACGCCCTGGCGCTGGAGCGGATGAAGCAGCATCGCTGGCCCGGCAATGTGCGCGAACTCGAAAATCTGGCGCGCCGGCTCGCCGCGCTCTATCCGCAGGACGTGATCACCGGTTCAGTGATCGACGGCGAGTTGGCGCCGCCGGCCGTGAGCTCCGGCGGCAGCGTGCAGCACGGGGTCGACAATCTCGGCGGCGCCGTCGAAGCCTATCTGTCCTCGCATTTCTCCGGCTTCCCGAACGGCGTGCCGCCGCCGGGCCTCTACCACCGCATCCTCAAGGAGATCGAGGTGCCGCTGCTCACGGCAGCCCTGGCCGCGACACGGGGCAACCAGATCCGGGCCGCCGACCTGTTGGGGCTGAACCGCAACACGCTGCGCAAGAAGATCCGCGACCTCGACATCCAGGTCTACCGGAGCGGCGGCTAGCATCTCGCTGTCCCTTGCCTCCCAATCTGTTGGCGAATCGCCGATCCGCTGGGGATGGATATTTTTCGCGGGTATAATGCGCCGCGGAATTGTCGCAATTCGGCAACATTGTGATATGAATGCATCAGTCCGCCCGCGGCGGACGTAGGCCTTCACAGCATCACCTCGCCGGAATGACCAGCGCAGACACCTCGGCCGCATCGTTCGACCCATCGCTGACCGAATCCAAGGGCTGGTCCCTGCGGAAGGTCTTGGCGCCGTTTGCGGTCGGGTTGGCGCTTCTGTCGGCTTTCCTCACCTTCGTGGTGCTGACCGGGCTAACGCGGATCGAGCCGACGCGCGACGTGGTCGGCTCGTTCCTGCTCATCAACGCCGCCACCATCCTGCTCCTGGTCGGGATCATCGTCCGCGAAGTCTGGCTGATGGTCCAGGCCCGCCGCCGCGGCCGGGCCGCGGCAAGGCTGCACGTCCAGATCGTCAGCCTGTTCTCGGTGATTGCGGTGCTGCCGGCGGTGCTGGTGGCCGTCGTCGCCAACGTCACCATCGATCGTGGCCTCGATCGGCTGTTTTCGGGGCCGACGCGTGAAGTGATCCAGAACTCGCTGATCATTGCGCGCGCCTACACCTACGAACATGCGCAACTCATCCGCGGCGACATCCTGGGGATGGCGAATGATATCGCCCACGCCCGCCCGCTGTTCGACCAGGATCGCGGATCGTTCAAGCAACTGCTCACCGCAAACGCGCAATCGCGCGATCTACCCGGCGCCATGCTGCTCGACAAGGACGGCGGCGTCCAGGAGAAGGCGGAGACCGGCATTTCGCAGAATTTCACGGCGCCACCGCCCGATTTTCTCTCTAACGTCAGTGAAACCGAGCCGCAGATCGCGGTATTTCCGGAAGCCAACTATGTCGCGGCGGTGATCCGGCTTAGGGCATTCAACGACACTTTCCTCTACGTCGCGCGGCTGCTCGATCCGCGGGTGGTGGCGCAGCTCAAGCAGACCGAGACCAGCGTCGCCGAATACGCCCAGGTCGAATCGCGCCGGCTCGGTATCCAGGTGGCCTTCGCGCTGATGTTTGCGGTGATCGCGCTCACCATCCTGATGGCCTCGGTCCTGATCGGATTGAATTTCGCCAATTGGCTGGTGGCACCAATCCGGCGGCTGATGGGCGCCGCCATCGTGGTTTCGACCGGCGACCTGCACGTGCAGGTGCCGGTTCACAAGTCGGAAGGCGATCTCGCTCAGTTAGGGGAGACCTTCAACAAGATGACGCAGGAACTGCGCACCCAGCGCGACGAGTTGGTCAGCGCCAGCGACCTGATCGACAGCCGCCGCCGCTTCATCGAAGCGGTGTTGTCCTCGGCGAGTGCGGGGATCATCGGCGTCGATGCCTCGGGCAGCGTCGGCATTCTCAATCGCTCCGCCGAGAAGCTGATCGGCCACGCGGAATCGGAAACGCTCGATCATCCCCTGTCGGACGTGCTGCCCGAGCTCGACGAGATGATGAAAACGGCGCGCGAGGGCACGCAGCGGCTGGTGCAGGGCCAGATTACGATCACCCGCGACGGCCAGGAGCGCAATCTGTCGGTCCGCGTCAGCGCCGAACAGACCAGCCAGTCGCGCGACAGCTATATCATCACGCTGGACGACATCACGGAACTCGTTTCCGCACAGCGGACCTCGGCGTGGGGGGACGTCGCGCGCCGCATCGCGCACGAGATAAAGAACCCGTTGACGCCGATTCAGCTCTCCGCCGAGCGCATTCGCCGCAAATTCGGCAAGGTCATCACCGAGGACAAGGTCGTCTTCGATCAATGCACGGACACCATCGTGCGGCAGGTCGATGACATCAGACGCATGGTCGACGAGTTCTCTCGCTTTGCGCGGATGCCAAAGCCGGTGATGGAAGGGGAAGATGCTGCCGATACAGTGCGGCAGGCGGTGTTCCTGATGAAGGTTGCGCATCCCGATCTCGATATCGAGACCGATATCAAGCAGGACCCGCTGCAGGCGCAGTTCGATCGTCGGCTGATTTCGCAGGCGGTGACCAATATCGTCAAGAATGCGGCCGAAGCGATCGAGCAGGTTCCGCCGGAAGAGCTCGGCAAGGGTCGCATTGATGTCATTGCCGCGCGCGAGAACGACGACATCGTGATCGATGTCATCGATAACGGTATCGGCCTGCCGAAGGTGGCGCGGGCACGGTTGCTCGAACCCTATGTGACGACGCGGGCAAAGGGTACGGGGCTAGGGCTTGCGATTGTTGGCCGCGTGCTGGAAGACCATGGCGGCCGCATTGAACTCAAGGACGCCTCGGACTTCCGCCCCGGTCAGCGCGGCGCGTGGATGCGGCTGCGGTTCGCGGTGTCGGGACACGCAGCCAAGGTCGAGGTGCGGGAGCAGAGCGTCGAGGCGAAGGCGCAGGAAACAAATCAGCCGGCGGGCGAAACCGCACGGCCCGTAGAGACGACCAACAATGAAGCAAAGATCGAAGCCGCAACAGGCGGCTGACAAGGCAGGCGCGATCCATGGCAAGTGATATTTTGATTGTCGATGATGAAGCCGACATTCGCGATCTGGTTGCGGGCATTCTCGACGACGAGGGCTTCGGCACCCGAACCGCGCGCGACAGCGATTCCGCGCTGACGGAGATCGCCAATCGCCGCCCCAATCTGGTGTTTCTCGACATCTGGCTGCAGGGCAGCAAGCTTGACGGGTTGCAGCTGTTGGAACAGATCAAGCGCGATAACGCCGATCTGCCGGTCGTCATGATTTCCGGACACGGCAATATCGAGACCGCGGTCGCGGCGATCAAGCGCGGCGCCTATGATTTCATCGAAAAGCCCTTCAAGGCCGACCGGCTGATCCTGGTGGCGACGCGGGCGCTGGAGACCTCGCGGCTGAAACGCGAGGTGAAGGAGCTCAAGCAGCTCGCGCCGGCCGCAAGCGTCCTTACCGGGCGGTCGCCGTGCATGAATCAGTTGCGCCAGACCATCGAACGGGCCGCCAAGGCCAACAGCCGGATCCTGATCGTCGGTCCCTCCGGGGCCGGCAAGGAACTGGCGGCGCGCACGCTGCATATGGCTTCAAGCCGTGCCGAAGGTCCGTTCGTCGTGATCAACGCCGCGGCGATCACGCCGGAGCGCATGGAAGTCGAACTTTTCGGCATCGAGCAGTCGAACGGCGAACAGCAGCGCAAGGCCGGCGCACTGGAAGAAGCCCATGGCGGCACACTATTCATCGATGAAATCGGCGACATGCCGCGCGAGACCCAGAACAAGATCCTGCGGGTCTTGGTCGATCAGACCTTCCAGCGTTCCGGCGGCACGGCCAAAGTGCATGTCGACGTGCGCATCATTTCCTCGACCGCGCGCAATCTCGAAGAGGAGATCGCCGCGGGGCGGTTCCGGGAAGATCTCTACCACCGGCTATCGGTCGTGCCGATCAGGGTGCCGCCTTTGTCGGAGCGGCGGGAGGACATCCCGGAGCTGATCGATTATTTCATGGACCAGATTTCGAGCGCCACCGGCCTGCCGAAGCGACAGATCGGTCAGGACGCGATGGCGGTGCTGCAGTCGCATGTCTGGCCGGGAAACGTCCGCCAGCTCCGCAACAATGTCGAGCGCGTCATGATCCTCGCCGGCGGCGGTCCGGAGGTCATCATTACGGCCGATATGCTGCCTCAGGACGTGGGCTCGATGGTGCCGGCGATGCCGACCAGCAACAATGGTGAACACATCATGGGCCTGCCGTTGCGCGAGGCACGCGAGGTGTTCGAGCGCGACTATTTGATCGCGCAAATCAGCCGCTTCTCCGGGAACATCTCCCGAACGGCGGAATTCGTCGGCATGGAGCGCTCGGCGCTGCATCGGAAGCTGAAGGCGCTGGGTGTGGGCTGATCGCTCTTCCCAGCGGCGGTGTTCATGCGTTGGTTGGGAAATTTGATCCCTTTTCCGGGCTTTTACGGAGAATGCGCCGCTGTTTGGCCCAACTGCCGCCTGAACCGGCTTGCCTAAAAACCGCGCCTGCCTTCTAATCGCATCGCTGCGCCTCTCGGAGGGGGATCTCATGGGAAGCGGGCAACCGGGGAGGCTCCGCGAGAGAGCAAAACCCGGTTCAATAAAAATAAGCACAAGACGGCGGGACAACAACAATGGCGGCAGACCGCGCACAAAATCTACAAGACACCTTCCTCAACCACGTTCGTAAAACCAAAACGCCACTGACGATCTTTCTGGTCAATGGAGTGAAACTGCAGGGGATTGTCACCTGGTTCGACAATTTTTGCCTGCTGCTACG